>Ga0233425_10003503_pt1 | contig 28269 bp, 25 predicted proteins | sample Watercolumn_Towu_2_FD_181712 | JGI IMG/M metagenome (GOLD analysis project Ga0233425, IMG submission 181712) | Freshwater microbial communities from Lake Towuti, South Sulawesi, Indonesia - Watercolumn_Towuti2014_140_MG | ecosystem: Environmental > Aquatic > Freshwater > Lake | place...
GGCGGTCCCGACGGGATTCGAACCCGCGATCTCGGCCTTGACAGGGCCGCATGTTAGGCCGCTACACCACGGGACCAGCATTCCTTGAGCGGGCGATAGTTTACCATGAGGGTATGGCGGTGTCAATACAAGTTCCAATATTTTTGTCAATTCAACTGCCGGGAGCGCGGACGAAATTTCATGACTGCATCATTCAAACAGGGGATACCAATACGGGGACATGGGATTATAATTTTTCTGCTTCAACAGGAGAATGGGATGAGACGCTTTTTGATTTTTCATTCATTGACAGCCGCGCTGGCGATGTTTCTTTCTGCATGTGTTACATCAGTGACTACCGGATATCCAGCTTCGACTGCGACGGCCGAGACTCTCCCGTCAGCCTTGACCGAATCACCGATGACAGCCACCCAGCCGCCGGTTACGGTCGATGCGCCGCCGGTGCTTGTTTCTGTCAATCTGGCAGGACCTCCGATGGAACTGGGATCCAAATACCGCTATGCCGATGGGACTGTTTTGGCGGCGGTGCCGGCCGGACAGTTCGTCATGGGCTACAACAGTTCGGATAATCCGATCCATGATGTGACCACAGGCAGTTTCTGGATTTACAGCACCAAAATTACGAACCAGCAATACGCGTTGTGCGTGAACGCCGGCAAATGTGCCCCGCCGAATGCGGAGAATAACCCCGGCTATGGGGATGTTCGTTTTATAAATTTTCCGGTGACGGGCGTAAATTTCGAGCAAGCCGCGTCTTATTGTTCATTCGTGCATGGCCGCCTGCCAAGCGAGGCTGAATGGGAGAAGGCCGCACGCGGCCCGGACGGAAATTTGTTCCCGTGGGGGAATGAAGGGCCGGACTGCGACCTGCTTAACTATAAATTCTGCAATCCGGGCACGACGGAAGTTAATGATTATCCAAACGGGGTCAGTTATTATGGCGCGTTCGACATGTCTGGCAATGCGCGCGAATGGGTGGCTGACTGGTACAGTCCGACGTATTACAACGAATCTCCGGCTGAAGACCCGCTTGGACCGTTGGTGGGCGAGAAGCGCTCGGTGCGCGGCAGCAGTTACCGCGACAGCGCCGACCCGTCTCTTTCAGCGCACCGTTTCTCACTGCTCCCGGACGAGAGTTTGCCCGACCTCGGTTTTCGCTGCGTGGTGGAGAGCCCCACACATTTTGCTCCTGCCTGCGAGCAGCCGGCTTATGTCGGGGACGGCCCCAACGGGGAGAAGGCGAACTGCGTCCCCAATGTTCAGTGCAACAAGGTCAGTATTTCGCAGGCGCCGAATTGTACGGGAAAACCCAATTACGTTGCTTACACTGTTGTGACTTTTAAACTGACAAATACGCCGCCCGACGCATGGACATATGATGTGCCGGGCTGTTCATCTCCCGTTGGCGGCGAGGCGAATAAATTCCAGTGCAGCCAGCCCGGCGACTATACTGCCTCGGTTCAGGGATCCTGCGTGGATCTGAATGCCTGCGTCTCCGGCTGCCCGGAACATTATGTTAAATCCGGGAACGCCTGTGTCTGGGACGGTTCCAGTATGGAAGGCACAGCCTGCATGGACGGCATGTCTTATGATCCGCTAAGCCATTGTTGTACAGCAGAGCCTGCCGCAGTTGTAAACTATTTTATTTGTCCGACCGGCTTTTATCCCCTTAATGACACTTGTGTGGCAAATTCCAGGCAGGTTGCAGACAGCAAACTTCAGACGGTTCTTTTTGATAACGCATGCTCGTTTTCGAAAAAGTCATGCGACCCAAACAAAGACCCGAACTGCCAGGTGGTGGTTGACTGCCCGGTCCCCATAGACCCCGGCTGTAAACCGCCGCTCTACTGGGACGGGAAATGCAGCTGCGTCTGCAAACCCGGGGCAGTGTGTCCATAAATTAATCCTGCATGGCTGGTTATGAATGGCGCCTTGTAAAAATGTTCCTTGTTCATTTATACTAGCGCCGTTAAGTTGTCATTCATCCATATTCGTCAAAAAAAATAAAGGATGGTCAGGAATGAAAAAAGCTCGCTCCATTTTGTTGGTCTTGTCCATTGTAGCCATGCTTGTCGGCATTGCCGCCGCTCCGCTGGCCGACGCCACAGCCATTGCCCTGATCGAGGTCAGGAATGATCCGCATGGCGGGGTCATTTTTGTCTTTGATGTAAACGGCAGATTCACCAAGCCGGAATTGAAAGGCAGGGTCGAAGTTCAGGGTGAAGATGCCAATTATGACATGGGCTGTTCGCAGGTGGACACCACCACGGTTCAATGCACAGTCTCCAGAAAGACCGGCGGAAAAAATGTGGTGATTTTCTTTGGCGGGTCTGTCTTCTGGGCGTATGTCCCCGTCGCCGCGCCAACCCAGTTTTGCTATAACGCCTACGACCTTCCATATCCGCCGGAGGGTGGAGCGCTGGTGGCTTTTACCGCCTACTGCCAGGACACCACGGCGAATTACGGCGATGTGATCACTCTTTACAATCCTGATTGGGATTTCACGTACGATTATGAGTTCATGCCGCAAAGCCCGGCTTGTTACAATACCATCATTGAGAACGCCTTCTACTGGAATCGCTGCGCGTTCTAGCAGGTAAGCTGAAAACAAGAACAGCCCCAGGGAATTTCCGTGGGGCTGTTTGATTCTTGGAGCATGAGCTTTCACAAGGCGATGCGGGGTTTCAGCTTGTGCCACTCTGTTGCTTCTTGATAGGCAAAGCCGGCCCGCAGCACGCCCGCCTCGTTCCATGCGCGCGAAACGATTTGCAGTCCGATGGGCAGGCCTTCGGATGTAAAGCCGCAGGGGACGGAAAGCGCAGGCAGGCCGGCCAGGTTGAAAGGCGCGGTAAAGCGCGTTAATTGGCGGGCGCGTTCAACCGCATTTTCACCTTCGAGCACCGGCGCGGGGATGGGGGTTGTGGGGAGCAGGAGCGCATCGTATTCATCGAATAAAATCTCGCATCGCCGCCTGACCTCGGACTGGGCGCGCCTCGCGAGAGCGTAATCTGTGGACGTGAAAGCTGCTCCCGTCTCCAGCCGCTGACGGACATCCGCGCCGAACCAATCAGGGCGCTCCTGCATTCGTTCACGGTGGAAGGCCGCTCCGTCTGCCTGAGTCATGACCGCGTTTGCGAGCGCGGCTTCGCGCAGGAAATCCGCGTTGACTTCGCTGATGATGACTCCCAGCCCTTCCAATACCCTGGCGGCCTTGCGGACTGCTTCAAGCACCTCCGCGTCTGCTTCGTTGATATAACTCCCAACTGCAAACGCGACCTTGCGTTCTTTCATCCCGTCTTTGATGTGACTGTAATAATCGCCGGGCAGGGTCTTGAGTGAAGACGGGTCGAGTTCATCATATCCGCTCATCACTTGCAGCAGGATGGCCGCATCTTCCACCTTGCGCGTGATCGGCCCGGCGTGATCCAAATTCCATGAAAGCGGCAGGACTCCGCGCAGGCTCACGCGCCCATAGGTGGGTTTAAGTCCCACCACGCCGCACAATGCCGCAGGGATGCGGATCGAGCCGCCGGTGTCAGTCCCGAGCGCGGCCAAGGCCATGCCAGTGGCGACCGCCACCGCGCTCCCGCCGGAAGAGCCGCCGGGTGTGCGGGTGATGTCCCAGGGATTTCTACATGCGCCAAAATGCGGATTGTTGTTGGTCACGCCAAGCGCGATCTCGTGGGTATTGGTCTTGCCGACGATCTGCGCGCCGGCCTTCCTTAGTTTTTGCACAACGAACGCATCTTCCTGCGGAATGTGATCTGCGAAGAATTTCGAGCCGGCCGTGGTGCGGACTCCCTTTGTATCATACAAGTCTTTGACAGCAAGCGGAATTCCGTAAAGCGGCACACTGCCTGAATCAGGCAAAGGCTCTTCCTGCGGCGGGATGACCGTGATGAAGGCATTCAGCGTCGGGTTGAGTTTTTCTATTTGACGGTAGCAGGCTGCGGCCAGGTCGGACGCGTGACCTGCATCGCTTTTGGACTGGTTGCGCTGGTCGTGGATTGACATCGATTCGTTTTTCATGATGGGCAGATTATATCCAATTGTGCAGATTTAAAAAGCAGGCCACGCTTCATGCGTGACCTGCGATTTGCCTGCTGAGCCAAAAGTTTAGAACAACCCGACGACCTTGCCGGTCTTCAAGTCGAGGTCAACATCGTAGAAGACGGGGCGGGTGGGCAGGCCGGGCATCGTGCGCATGTCGCCGAGGATCGGGTAGAGGAAGCCGGCGCCGACACTGGCGCGGATTTCGCGGATGCTGACGCGGAAGCCGGTCGGCGCGCCTTTCTTCGACGCATCTGTGCTGAACGAGAGATGGGTCTTTGCCATGCAGATCGGGAGTTTGTCGAAACCGAGGCGGGTATAGCGCGCGATTTGTTCTTCGGCTTCCGGGCTGTAATCCACTCCGTCGGCGCGATAGATTTCGCGCGCGATGGTTTCGATCTTGGCTTTGATGGTTTCTTCCAGCGGGTAGAGGAATTGGAATTTGCTGGGTTTCTCTGCGGCTTTAACAACGGCTTCGGCGAGTTTCTTCGCGCCTGTACCGCCATCTGACCAGTGAGTGGAGACGACTGCGTCCATTGCGCCCATCTTGAGCGCGGCTTCGCGGACGAGTTCCACTTCGGCGGGCGTGTCGGTGGCAAATGAGTTGACTGCCACGACGACATTCACGCCGTATTTGAGCGCGTTCTGAACATGGCGCTCAAGGTTGGGCAGGCCGGCGCGCAGCAGGTCGAGATTCTCGTCGGTATATTCCGAGGCGAGCGGTTTGCCGGCCACAACTTTCGGCCCGCCGCCATGCATCTTAAGCGCGCGGACAGTGGCGACCATCACAACCACCTGCGGAATCAAGCCGGAGTAGCGGCATTTGATGTCGAAGAATTTTTCCATGCCGATGTCGGCGCCGAAGCCGGATTCTGTCACAACATAATCCGCCAGTTTGAGCGCGATCTTGTCGGCGATGATGGAGGATTGTCCGTGCGCGATATTGGCGAAAGGCCCGGCATGGACGAAGGCCGGCGTGCCTTCGAGCGTCTGCATCAAATTGGGTTTGATCGCGTCCTTCATCAAAACGGTGACTGCGCCGGCCACGCCGAGGTCTTCAGCAGTGACGGCTTCGCCGCGTTTATTGGTCGCCACGACCATGCTGCCAAAGCGTTCGCGCATGTCTTCGAGCGAGGTGGTCAAGGCCAGCACAGCCATGATCTCTGAGGCGACGGTGATGTCGTAGCCGGAGCGATGCTCGTGACCGGCTTCATCCTTGCCCATGCCGACCTGCACTTCGCGCAGGAAGCGGTCGTTGATGTCTATCACGCGCCGCCAAGTGATGGTCGCCTCGTCAATGTCGAGCCGTGAAAAGAGCGAGCGTTCTTCGGGGGTCAGGTCATTGGGATTGGTTTTGTTAATGCCGAGTTTCTTCAAACGGCGCAGCATACTTGGGGAGAACCTGCGATTGCCTTTCTTGTCCAGCGGGCAAAGCGCATTAAACAATTTTTCATCGTCCTGGGTCTTTTCGTGCATTACACGCGCATCCAGCGCGGCGGCTGTCAGGTTGTGCGCGGCTGTGATGGCGTGGATGTCGCCTGTCAGGTGCAGGTTGAAATCTTCCATCGGAATCACCTGCGAATATCCGCCGCCGGCTGCGCCTCCCTTGATGCCAAAGGTCGGTCCCTGTGACGGCTGGCGAATGGCGGTGATGACCTTCCTGCCCAACAGCGCGCCCAGCGCCTGTGAAAGCCCCACTGTGGTTGTGGTCTTGCCTTCGCCGAGCGGGGTGGGGGTGATGGCAGTGACATCAATATACTTCCCGTTCGGGCGGTTCTTCAAACGCTCGAGAATCTCAAGTTTGACTTTGGCTTTATACGGGCCGTATAACTCCAACTCGCTTTCGCGAATACCAAGTTCCGCGGCGATCTGCAAAACCGGCTTGAGTTTCGCGGCCTGCGCGATGTCAATGTCGGACGGCACCGGGCGGACGAGTTTTAGTTTTGTGGGCTTGAACGCCACCCTGGCTTTCACGGCCTTCTTCGGCGCGGCTTTCTTCACTACTGCCGCTTTCTTCGCAACCGCTTTCGGCTTCGCTTTTGCCTTTACGGTTTTCCTGGTGGATTTTGCTTTGGTTGCCATAAAATCTCCTTGTAGATTATATATAATCCAGCACGTCTATTATCCAATTTTTCACAAAAAAAGCAAGAGTTTTTCGTCACCTCTTTGTCATTCAGTCAATAAAGTTCCGGCGTTTTCGCCGCTCAGCGTGCGCGCCAGGTTTCCTTTCTCTTCGGCTGAGAATATTTGCACGGTCAGGTCTTTATTCTTTTTGATCAAAGCAAGCATTTCCTCCACTTTGGCTTTCATCCCACCGGTGACGTCGGTGCTGGCCGAGCCGCCGATGCTTGCGCGCATCATTTCATAATCTGACAGTTGAATCTGTTTAACAAGTTTTGTCCGCGCCGGGAAATCCGCCCAGACCCCGGCCTCGATCCCCGCCAGCAGGATGCGGGTGGGGTGGAAGTCCTGTGTGAAGAAGGCGAACACATCTTCAGTGGACAGGATTGTCCCGCCAAGTGATTCATCAAACATCACATCTCCATGCACGACAGGCAGTAAATTTTCGCCCAAGGCTCTGCGTATAGGCAATATATTGCAATGCGTCACTTTCCCATTATTTGAAATCATGGATGAAGATGGATGAATGGAGATGGCAGGCAGGCCGGCGTTCAACAGCGACCGGATCACATGACGGGTGAGTTCGGCGGCTTGAAACTTGACTTCGGCGAATCCATGCCATTGCTCGGCGGTCTGAACGCCGCCGCGCGTGCCGTGCTTCTTCGCGGCGGTGTGCCCAAAGGAGCCGGAACCATGCCCGAGAATCAGATGCAGGCCGGGGCTTGAATCCAGAACCGTTTTTATTTCCAGAGCCAGTTCATTTAGTTTGTCGAGCCGCGGCGTGTAGGGGATGTTCTTGTCGGTTATCAGCGATCCGCCCAGTTTGAGGAAGATGATTTCGTTGGTCATGCGCCTATTATACTGTCATCCCTTCGGCGCAGGCTCAGGGCAATGCGTTTGACGTTATAATCCGGTCATGGATATTCGTTCAGGGATTATTGTTCTGGCGCTTTTTGCTGTGGCAGGCGCTTTTTTTTCAATTCGCGCCTCGATCAGGAGTATGCAGTTTGCGCGCAAGCTGACTTTTCACAGTTTGCGGCGCAGGCACAATGCCAATGCCTGGCAGTTGCTCTTTCTGGCGCTGACCTTGTTTGCCTGCGCGTACTGGCTTCCATTTTACGGCGAGCCGCTGATCTATGATTTTTTCCCGCCGTCGCCGACGCCCTCGTTGACGCCCACCATCACGTTGACTCCGACCATCACGCTCACGCCCACCATCACCCTCATCCCAAGTTTGACTCCCACACCGGCGGTTTCTGATACGCCCACACCGACCGTCACGCCGTTTTTGCCGCTTGCGATCGAAGCCCTCTTTCAAGGACAGGTGACTCCCAACCCTGATGCGATATTTACCGCGATTAAATTTTCCACAGAGTTTGACGGCTTGAATCCGGTTGACCCAAAGACGGTCTTTGAGCCTCCGCTCGCCACGATGTACGGCGGGTTTGATTACAACAATACCATCCCCGGCGCGCAGTGGACCGCGCTCTGGTACCGTGATGGTCAACTGGTATGTTATGAGACCAAACCCTGGGACGGCGGCACAGGCGGCATCGGCGGCTACACCGAATGTTCAGACCCGGTCGGCGGCTGGCTGGCCGGCTCGTACGAAGTTCAGATCTTCATGGGCTATGAGTGGAAGGTGGTCGGGCGTTTCTCTGTGCTTGGCGACCTTTCAACCCCCACGCCGTAGGCAGGTAATTGGTGATTCTGTGCGTAAATCGCAATTCGTAAATCGCAAATCAAAGGTGGCATTCATGACCGAAAAAGCATTTCAAGATTTCTACCCCGAATACTTCGCGCATTGCTATGGCTGTGGAAGCATGAATGAGTTCGGGCATCAAATAAAAAGTTATTGGGACGGCGATGAATCAGTTTGTCACTTTCAGCCCAAACCGTATCACACAGCAATCCCCGGCTATGTCTATGGCGGACTGCTGGCCTCGCTGGTGGATTGTCATGGCACAGGCACTGCCGCCGCGGCCGGCTATCGCGCTGAAAACCGCGCCATGGACAGCGAGCCGCCCCTGCGCTACCTGACCGCATCCCTGCATGTGGACTATCTCAAGCCCACGCCGTTGGGACCTGTGTTGGAGGTGCGCGGTAAAGTAAAAGAAGTGAAGGGACGCAAGGTTGTTATTGAAGAATGGATCGTGGTGAATGGAGTCGTCACCGTGCGCGGCGAACTGGTCGCTGTGCAGGTGCCGGAGAGTTTGGTGCGGGAATTGCTGAAGGATGGGGGATGAAAGTATTATATTGCCTTCACCGCGCGCGGAGCTTTCATCTCAGCGGCGATCTGCGCGGCGAGGCGCGCGTTGTTCAGCAATAAGGCCAGGTTCGCCTGCAATGATTTGCCCCCGCTCAACTGGCTGATACGGCTTAGCAAAAACGGAGTGAGCCTCTGGCCGTGGATTCCCTGCCCGACGGCTTCGGCTGACGCCTGTAGAATCATCGGTTCCATTACGGACATTGGAATGGCTTCTGTTTCAGGGACAGGGTTCGTCACGAGCACAGCGCTGCGCATTCCAAGTTTCCAGTGCGCCTGGGCGAAATCTGCCACCTCTTTGGGAGAGTCCAGCCGCGCGCTCACGCTCAATCCGCTTTCGCGGGAATAAAACGCGGGGAACTCGTCTGTTTGATAGCCGACAACCGGCACGCCCATCGTTTCAAGATATTCCAGAGTTGCGGGCAGATCCAAAATTGCTTTTGCGCCGGCGCAGACAACGATCATGGGAATTTCAGCCAATGCGCGCAGGTCGGTTGAAATGTCAAAGGACGATTCCTTGTGTACGCCGCCGATGCCGCCGGTGGCGAAGACCTTGATTCCCGCCAATTGTGCGGCGAACATTGTGCCGGCCACAGTCGTGCCGCCGTTCAATTTTTTGACGATGGCTGTCGCGAAGTCGCGGTGACTCACTTTCGCAAAGCGCCCTGTGGGGAGCGCAGAGTCTGAATCAGAAAGCCGAACCAGTTCATCGTCCGAAAGACCGATGCGGATTTCTCCGTCCAGTAATGCAATGGTGGCGGGAGTCGCGCCGAAGTCGCGCACCTGTTGTTCCATGTCGCGCGCAAGTTCAAGGTTTTGCGGCTGGGGCAGTCCGTGTGTGATAACGGTTGATTCAAGCGCGACGACGGGCGCGCCAAAATTCAAGGCGCGCGCGATCTCGGGGGAAAGTGTGATGTTGGGATTTTTCATGAAGGTTTGACGTAGTGAGGGATGAGCAGGGATATGTTGTGGAGCGCCTTTTCGATGGCGGCCAGTTCTTCCTGTTTGTCTTCCGGCGGGCGGCTGTCTTCCCTGATCTTTGAGCGGCCGGCTTTTAATTCCCTGCCGAAGGCTTTCAGCATTTCCCGCGCAATGGCATTGGAATTCTTTTTGCCGCTTTCCTGATGGGATGATTGCTTCTTCAATTCGGGACCGAAGGACACCACCGATTCGAGTCCTTCCAATTCCTTTTCCAGCTCTTTGATGGAAAGCTCCTTTTCCTTGGATGAGCCGAAACGCGGAGCGGAGGATTTTTCATAGATGTCAATGACCACATGGTTGACAAGGTTGATGATTTCCTTTATTTCAAACCGCCGGCCGGAACTTTTGATCGCGCCGCGCTTTTTTTCATTTTCATGTGAAAGATTCCAGGCTTCCTTGTGCTTATCGAGGATCAATGTGTTCGGAAGCTGCCAGGTGCCGATATCTATCCATTGAATGGACACGCCGATTTTGGCGGCCTTTTCCTTGAATTCTTTGGTGAAGAATTGGGCGGTGATTTTCGAGCGCGATTCAAAATTTACCGCAGAATTTGCCGAAGCAGGCGCGCTGCCCTGCGGGTCTGCCGCGGCGTGCTGGCCGGTCATCTCGACCTTCATCTGGGCGATGGTCTGCTCGTTTTGGGCGATGCTGTCCATTTCCTTCTGGCTGATGCTGGCGAGGATTTCGCTCAACGGGCGTGACGTAATCAGTTTTTCCAGTTCCGAGGTGATGAGCGGCACGACAGTTGTATCCCATGGGAATGGCACGCCCAGTTTGTTCGGCTGTGAGGGGGAGATGATTATCTGGTCATAGACAAGCGACTTCACCGCCTCTTCATCGAACAGGTAGGCCGGGCGCTGGATGTGGTCATCGCGGACATGTCCCTTTTGCAGCAGGCTGAACATGACCTTGATGCCGTGCGCCTCGAGCGGGATGCCATCCTTGGTGCGCGACTTGACCACCAGGTTGCTGAGGAATTGGTCGCGCAGGTTGATGATGGCGTATTCGCGTTTGCCGATCTCATCCAGTTTGCCGATCTCGCGGATGCGCTCGAAGCGGTCGAGCCTCCACGGTTCGTTGCGCGGGAAAATGACCTTCGGCTCGCCGTCCACTTTTTCAAGCAGCGCCACGCTGTCGAGGTTGACCTGAATACTGCCCGGGCCTCCGATCAGAATCAGCGACGACTTTTCATCGTTTTCCGTGATCCTGCCTTCCTTGATGGTGATGCGTTCATGTCCGCGCCCGAAGGTTACTTCTTCAATGAAGTCGTATGCCATTTCCTCATCGTGCAGTTCATAAATATCGTCCAGGTACAGCGCGGCCTTTCTCCTGGCAAGGCTGTACACCACCAGCAGCAGCGGCACATACTTGACGAGGCTCATGCCGATGACGACTGCCTTGTGCAGGCGGTCTTCAACGCCGAAGAGCGCAGGGATCATAGTCATGCCGCTTAAGAGAAACCAGACCGCCGCGCCTGCCACGCTGCGCCAATTGTTCCGCACTTCCACGCTTTTATCGCTCAAGCCGAGCAGGGTGGAGGCGAATTCGCTTCGCCGCGACTGCTTCATGGTTTGTCCCCTTCCTGCTGCGGCGCGGCGGAGCGTCCGTCTGAGGGGTTGTTATCCAGCAGCCACTTCCAGATCTCGTCCAGTTTTCTGAGTTCCTTTTCCATTTCGCTGTTGACGCTGCTTTCGCTGAGGATGAAATCCTTCAGCGGTTGAATCAGAAGCTGCAGGGTCTTGAACGGATTCTGCTGGGGCAGGGTGGTCTTGGCGCTGAACTGCCGCGATACGATGCGGGCGAAGTTCTTGCTGGCCTCCTCGCGCGAAGCAGTCTCTGTCAGCGCTTCTTTTTCCTCGAGGAATTTCTTTTCCTTGCGGGCCATGGTCAGCCACTCCGCGCTCCATTGCTCGATCATCTGTTTTTCCAGGTCTGCGTCAATGAGCACGTTATGGATGCGCACATCGAGAACCTCAAGCCCGCGTGATTGCAGTTGTTGGAATTCAAGGCTCTCCAGCCATTGACCTGTTTTATTGCCGGTGTCATCCAGCGCTTCGAGGCTGTGCTGCCTGACCCGTTTGTTGATCATCTCTTCAATTATTTGCAGGCCGCTGGCGTCCCTGGTCTTGAACAATTCACTGAGTTTGAATTTGCGGATATATTCGCGCCAGATGTTTACAACCAGGTGCTCGGGAAGTTTATTCCATTCCATGCGCACCTTGCTGCTTGAAGCGCCCAGTTCAACGACTTCGCGCGTGATGGCGTTTCGAACCGAGTTCGCATCGTACCTGTATTGTGATTTCACTCCGCCTTCCGATGGCGCTTTTTCCTTCAGGCGTTTAATTCTGAACTTGATGCTGATTGTGGGCGAGACTTCAAACCCGTCGCGGGTCTGACCTTTTGTCTGCTGGCGGGCGTCGCCGCTGTTTTTAGGATTTGCCCCCGGCGCCGGACTCAAAAAAGGCTGGTCGCTCAACTGCGGACCGATGAACTGCCACTGTGACCGCAGATCCACACTCCCTGCGATATATTCGTCCCACTCTGTAAATTTTACGCCCGGCCCGGCAGTATCCCTGATCTCGGTGTCGGTGCGCAAGACTGCCGCGCTGGCGGTATCCAGCACGATCACGCCGGCGCCGCGCTTGTTCTCCTCGCCCTTGTGGATGATGAGCTGCCCGTTCTTGATGAAAAGCGCCGGCCCGCGGCGGCCGGTCTCGTAGTGTGATACCCGCGAAAAGATTTCCTGCCTGTATTTCGGGTTTTGGATCGGGAGGATAAATTGCGAGAAAAAATAGGTCAGGCGGTCGAGGAGCAGGTACGCCGCCAGGCCATCCACCACCAGCAGCGCGGCATTGACATAGATATTGAACGGAATCTTCGCCGCCCGCACGATGACATACCAGATGAGATTGGTGACGAGTATGACACCAATCGGGTGTTGCAGGAAGGCGCCGATTCCGCTGAAGGTTTTTCGAATCATATCAAGCCTGATTCTAAAGCAAAATCAGGCAAATCGGCAACCGAGATTAGCGCATTTGAAACCTCACTCATCCAGGTAGCGGATGCGCGAAGCGGTCTCTTTTTTATCCCCGCCCCTGGCTTCCGGCGCCGCCTTTTCCACGATGGAGAGCTCGTTCTGGCTTTCAAGTGAATAGGCGTGGCTGAGCCCTGCAGGCGCGGCAGGCTTTTGCGCGTTGAAGTTCCGCACCCAGCGCACCCCTCCCAAAATGAAAATGGTCATCAGGAGAATCCCGCTGAATTGATGTCCCAGCACGAGCAATCGCACGCCAGAATAAAAGAGTGTGAGCAGCCCTGCCGCCTGCCAGATGAAAGGCGGAATGTTGTATTTAAAATATTGCCGCGTCTTTCTTCTTTTCTTTTGTTCAGCCTGGCGTTCGGGATACTCGAACTCTTCCAGTAATTCAAATATCACGGCTTCCTGCTGGGCCGGCGAACTGACGCGGCAGATGCGCCTTGGGCTTGGCTCATCGGCATTCTGCCTGCGCTTGTATAAATTCTGCACCAGGTATTTTTGGAATGAACAAATTTCAGCCTTGTCTTTCTCGCTTAAATTACCGTTATTCAATATCCGATCGAGGAGCCATTCCAGGTCGCTGTATTCCTGGCAGATCTGCAGATAGGCTTTCCAGGCCATGATGTTTTTCGGGTCTGCCCGCACAACAGCATCGAGGACCAGCTCAGCGTTTTGCAGTTGGCCGGCGTCGATCAATTGATAAGCCCGTTCAAGCAGGTGGATGGAAATAGGCATTGGCTAAACTCCCTTGGCACTCACTGTGAACAGCAGGGAATTACAGACTGCTGATCTTGTCGTCCACGCGTTGGAGGATAAAGCGCTGCGTGGCCTGCAGGTAATCGTCATGCACGCGGGTTTCCCAGATGTTCATGATGCGATTTTTCAGGCTTTCCAGGTCTCTCTGGGTGGTGCAGATGCGGATGTAGGCATCCCAGGCATCCACGTTTTGCGGGTCTGCGTGCAGGATTTTGTCCAGAATGAGCTGGGCTTCAGCGTAATGCTTCTTCCCAATGAAATAATAAGTCTGATCCAGCAGTTCCCAAATTTTAGCCATATCATTACTCCTTGAACTGATTATGCCGCTATGATATCCGCCGCGCCTCCCGGCGACCACCCAAACAACTCCCTGATTGGCATACTCATTTTTACCCATTTAATGGGGCGTTTTTTGTCGCCGGAATGTCGCTTTTTTGCCCCCGATATTGTTTGCAGATTATGCAGGAGGTCAAGCGCTGCAAAAAAGAAGCCCCGTTTATTGATGAGGCTTCTTTTCTGAGATGGTGTTCAACGGTTGTAAGGAAGGAGGCTATTCCAGGCCGTGGCCGTATTTTTGATAGGGCAGCGCCTGTTTGTCCAGCGGGTAAACTGGCACGGGTGGAAGCACTGCTTCTGTTGCCATGCGCCACTCTTCGGTATAGTGATACATCGCCCCCATGATCTGCTGGCGCAGGCATATCCACCGCGATGCCTCGCGGTTGTATTTATCAGCGATGCTGGCCCAGACGTCATTGCCTCTTGGGTAATAATTTTGAATGACGACCCTGTCTCCTCTTTGGAGAGAATAGACAATGTCTGAGGCGGTAGACGGCAATGCGCGGGCGTAGATTCCGCTCGGCGCTGAAACAGTAACCTCCATCGGGGTCGCCGGATACGGTTCCAGGTCGCTTAGTTTGTGATACAACGGCTTGTTCTTGCTTTTTGAAAACATCGGCACAAAAAGCGAAAATGATTTGCCGATTCGATACTGCCTGCCGTTCGGGGCAATGCTGGTCATGATGTGATAAAGCCACGGTTCCGTATACCAGTTGTGCAGGCTGGCATCCGGCATGTTGTCAGAATCGTGGCTGATGGTGAGAAGCCTGACGTAGCCCGGATAGGTCTTGTCTTCAGGGTATCCGGCGTAGGTGTTCCAGGCATAACCGATCGTCTCAAATTTCGGCGTATCCCCGTCTTTCCACCAGGTATCACTGCTTTGATTGAATTGACCCGTGCCCGGCCAGGCCAGCGCGGTCATGTTACTCTGTTTCCTGCCCATGGCTAATGCCCGCCCGGGGTTCAACTCTTGAATAAAGTTGATTGCATCCCGGCTCAGGCGAATCAAATCCTGGCCTGCTTTTGGCGATAGAAAATTACTGCGGGTCGCAGGCGGAATTTGAAGCCCGCGCCACGAAGACAGCGACGACCTTGGCGGGTCTTCGGGCTTGCTGACATAGAATTGTATTTTCAAAAAGCACCTGCCGTGGTATTTTGTACGATGGGATGCGGGGTGATTAAGGCGATGAAGCGTTCGTCGCTGTGCAGGGAATCAAGATCGGGGTCAGTCCTGATCCATTGGATGTAGGTCTGCTTGGTTTGCAGGGCAACCTCCAGCAGTTCAATTGCGCGGTCTGAGTTTCCACAGATGGCTTGCAGGCAGGCGCGGTTATAAATATTTTCGTTTTCGAAATTCGTGTTCAAGGCCTTGTCCAGGTGCGTTTGCGCCTGTTCGAGCATTCCCAATTTTCGGTAGTGACTGCCGAGCGAGGCATGAGCCAGAACATGGCCCGGATTTAATTCCAGCACTTTCTCAAAAGCCAGGACGGCCTCCGATTCTCTGCGCTCTGCCGCATACACCAGGCCCAGCCGGTAATAATATGACGGCTTGGAAGGATTGTTGGCTATGGCTGTTTTAAAAGCCTGAATGGCATCCTTGTACATGCCAGCCGACTTGCAGGCCTCGCCCAGTTTTTCCCAGGCAATCACATTCCGCGGATTATTAATTGTCTCTGCCTTGTACTTTGCGATTTCCTGCTTGAGCGAATCGGATTCTTCAATTGTCAGTTCCGGTAATGGATATTCAGTGTGGGAATATTTCACAACTTCGAATTCAGCTTTTTCGTCTGCATGATTCGGTTCTTCGGCGCGGTTCTTTTCGCCCGTTATCTCATTTTCTACAGGCATGGATTCCTCTCCGCCGATCCCGTATTCAGCCAGCGATTCGTCAATTTGCGCGGCTTGATTTTCTTCCACGCTGGCCGGCGCGGCGCACGCCTGTGATTTCAACTCCAGTTCGCGTTGAATCTTTTCAAGGTCCAGCGGCACAAAACCATCGTCGAGGCGTTGATGCGTTTTGACCGCCGCACCGCCCGGGTTTTCAGCGCCGCTTTTCTCCTTTGACCTGCTCCCATTCAGAATCAAATCAAGGTCAACTGACGGGGCGGAAACAGTGAGCGGCAGGTTGGGCTCGCCGGCTGTCCATGTCTTTGCGCCGCCCCGGCGGGAATCGAGAATATCCGCCTGCTGATACGCCGCAACCGCATTTTGATAATCCCGCACCTGACGGTATAACGCGCCCAGCCTGTTCCAAGTAATGACCTTGTCTTTGGCGTCAGACAGAAACTCAATACTGCGGCGGTAGAGTTTTATGGCCTGCTCGTATTTTCCGGCATGGACGAATGCCGAAGCCAGGTTGCTGTACGGCTTGCCGAATTTTTCGTCCAGTTGAATGGAGCGCAGGTACGCATTGACTGCGGCTTCGTAGGCTCCCTGCATGAAATACAAATTGCCGATTTCGTTCCAGTATTCATGATCGTTCATTGCGGCCTCGCTTATAAAGCGTAATTGACTTTCGCTCATGTGTAAAGAGTGTGCGGGCAAGAGCAAAAATCTTAACGCGAATTTCCCGAATGAAGCGAATTACGCGAATATGCGAAAAAATTCGCGCCATTCGCCCAATTTGCGTAATTCGCGTTAAAGGGTTTGACTTATTGCACAGAGTCTACACATGAGCCTTGACTTTTTTCTCCGGGCGTGAATTTCCAAGCAGACCAAAACTTGAACGCAGCGCCAGAATGGAATTTTCCGGGTCGAGTTCGTCTGCAGTGCGGTAGGCTGCCATGGCATTATCGTAATCGCTCAGGCGGCGGTACACATTGCCAAGGCGGTGCCATGTCACGGCCTTGTCCTTGTCCAGGTAAAACAGTTCAATGCTGCGCTGATACAGCAGGATGGCTTCTGTAAAAAATCCCTTCTGCACATATGCCAGCGCCAGGTTGCTGTACGGCCATGCAAAATTTCTCTCCAGTTCAATCGCCTTGCTGTAGGACGCAATTGCATCGTCAAGCAGGCCGGACTTCAATTGCATGTTGCCTAGCTCGTTCAGCACCTGCGCGTTCCTGGTTTCCATTGCCAGCAGCGCCTCGCCGTCCTTGCTGATTTTCGCCTGCGGCATCTGTCCCTGAACTTCATCCACATGATCCGACAGAATATTCATCGGCTCAACCACGTCTTTTAAATATTCTTCATAGGCGGCCTCGCCGACTTTTTCTGTTGAACTTTCGATGATGGATTTCACCTCTGCGGAATCTTCAGCCAGATAGACGGTTTCTTCGGCTGTGAAATTTTCCTGCTCCCTGGCATACGGGTCAAATTGACCGAGGGGCCGGGCCGGGCTTTCTTCGGCATTTTCTCCGCCCGCAGTGGAAGACTCTTTCCCGCCGATAACCAGCCATTGCGGAATCCGTTTTGCCCTGGCTTCATCCCCGGTGGCTGCGCGGTTATTGCGGTGGACATCGGCGAGCCAGCCTGGAAGATGCTCTTCAGGCGCTGCGGCGGCCCCGGCCGGAGATTCAACTTCATCAGCGGGGAGCGACTCCGGGGCCGGCAAGTCAGCCTCAGGTCCGGCAGGCTGCGCCTGAACCTTTTCAAAATTCGCCAGCGGATCATCGGCGTTATCGCTTTTGTCTTCGATCAGCTCTTCATCGTCATCCAATAATTCTGCCGCGACCGGCTGCTCCATGACTTCTTCCTCAGGCTGCGGATTCGCCCTGACCTGAATGTTCGGGTTGACGTACCTGCCGTCCAGGATGTCGGCCTTTTGAAAAGCGAGGAAGGCTTTTTCATAGTCGTTGATCTTGCGGTAGGCCTCGCCCAGTCGGTTGAACGCAACCGCCTTGTCCTTGTCTTCGGCCAGCAGTTCAATGCTGGAAAGGTAATGCGGAATGGCGTCTTCAACCCTGTCCTGCATGACCAGCGCGTAAGCGAGGTTGCTCAGCGCCCAGCCGTCCCGCGGCGACAGGTCAACGGCCTTCTGGTAGGCCAGCGCAGATTCGCCGTATGCGCCGGCTTTCAACTGCTCACTGCCGAGGTCTGACCAGTTGCGCGCATTGCCCGGGTCAATTTCTGTCGCGTGGCGGTAGGCCTGGATGATTTCGCTGTTGCCGGTGTTTTGGTCGGCGAAGTTTCCGAGGCGGATCCACGGGTTGATGAAGCGGCTGTTAAATTCCGCGTTCTTTTTCTGATAGTTCAAGATCGCATCAGAGATGCTGCCGATGTCCTTCCAAAATTCAAATTCCGACATGTTTGCCTCCGGTCATTTAGTGCGTTGCGTGATTAACTCACCTTACGCGGTAGCACGAGATTTATCTCGTGGTTTCAGGCGACATGAATGTCGCGCTACGAGTAAACTGCGTAAGGTGAGTGATTAATTTGAATAACAGTTGCCCAGCAGGCTGAAGCGGGTGCGCGTGAGCAGCGACTCTTTTTCATCTGATAGACTGACCGCGTTCCTGTAGGCCTTCTTGGCGTTTTCAGAATCGTTCATGCGGCGGTAGACGTTTCCAAGCCTGTTCCATGAGACAGCCTTGTCTTTGCTGCTGGAGAACAGGTCAATGCTTTTCAGGTAGACCGGCACGGCTTCCTTGTACCTGCCGAGAAAGACGAAGGACATGGCAAGGTTGCTGTGTGCCCAGCCTGAAGACGGGTCAATCCTGACGGCTTTGGCGTAGGCATCTGCGGCGTCGCTGTAGGATGCGGCCTTGAAAAATAAATTTCCAAGCTCAATCCATACTTGCGGGCTGTGCGAGTTCGGCTCAGAGTAGGCGAATTCCGCCGTGTCGCGCCGGCCTGCATTTTGCGGGTCAACCTCGTCCGCGTTTTGATAGGCGCTCAGGGCGTCCTCGTATTTGTTCAGGCGGCGGTAAATGTTGCCGAGGCTGTTCCATGACGCGGCCTTCTCTTCGTTTGTGCGCAACAGGCAGATGCTCTTTTGATATAGAAGAATGGCTTCAGCAAATTTCCCCAGCGTGAGGTAGGTCAATGCCAGGTTGCTGTAAGACCAGCCGAAAGAGCGGTCAAGTTCGATGGCTTTGGTGTATGCGATGGCGGCGTCTTGATAGGAGCCTTTTTGAAAATGAACATTCCCTTTTTCATTCCAGACTGCCGGGTTTCGGGTCTCTGCCATTTCGTCTTCGGTCTCGAAAGAGGCAGGCGAAATCGGTTTCTTCGAAGCATTTGCGGCGGACGATGCCTTGAGTATCGGGTGTGAAAAGAAGGCTGACATATCTGGCTCCTCGTTTGAATGTGTGATTGTTAAGTCCTGCTTGATGAAATTTTCTTCCACGGATTGATCTTGCAGTTGGATCATTTGCGGCGCAGTCTCTTCGGCCTTTGGGCGGGTCGGCGCTTCGGGCGCTGACTCTGCCGACGGGACAGGGCCAGCCCGCGGTGAGTCGGATGCGGCGGCGATGCGCCCGTTTAATTTATCCGCTGTTTGAAAGGCCTGCATCGCGCTGGCATAATCGTTAATCGAGCGGTAGTGGCCTGCGAGTTGTTCCCAGGCCTTTGCCTTGTCGCTGTCTTCGCAGAATGCAGAGATGCCTTTGCGGCAAATTTCAATGGATTGCGCATGCCTGCCCTGATTGGCATATGCCCCGGCCAGGTTGCAGTATGCCCAGCCAAAACCGTTATTTAATTCAATGGCTTTTGTGAACGCATGGACTGCGTCGTCGTTGAAGTTGTTTTTGAGCAGGACCAGGCCGAGGTCGTTCCAGGCCTGGTGATCGTTTGGCTCCAGGTTCAACGCGCGTTGAAATGCTTTAACCGCGTCTTTGCCGCGCCCCTGCCTGGAATATATTTCTGCCAGCCGCAGCCAGGGCTTGACGTAATTCTTGTTAAGTTCGACCGCCTTTTGGAAGGCAGAGATGGCGTCGGGGTCGCGCCCGGCATTAATATACGCCTCGCCGAGTCCGTGCCACGGGTGGGAGAGAGCCGGCGCAAATTCAATGGCTTTCTGGTATGCAGTTATTGAGTCGTCCAAGTACCCGAGCGCGTAATACACCGCGCCGAGTCCGTTCCATGCGACCGGGTCTTTTTCGTTATGCTTCAGCGTCTTTTGAAATGCGAGCATGGCTTCGTCGTTGCGCGAAATCTTCATGCACAGGTTGCCGAGGTTGTTCCAAACCAGCACCTGGTCCGGCGCGGATGCGATTGCCTGCTTGTAGGCGGAGATGGCTTCGTCATTCCGCCCGAGGCTGAAATTCACCAGCGCGATGGCGTTGTGACATTCCGCCTCGAAAAGATTATCTTCCAGTTTGACGGCGGCATTGAGCGCGTTCCGCAGATTTTCGGCGGCCTTTTCATAATCGCCTTTGCGCCAGTTGAGGATGCCGAGCGTGAGCAGGAGTTTGGCGCGGACTGCTACCGGCTCGATGACCCGCCCCGCTTCTGCTTCCTGCACATTGGTTTCTTCAACCCGGCCAGGCTGTGCGGCGGATTCACCAATACCCTGCCAGATCGATTCGATGGCATTGTGCAGGGATTGATTGGGCTTTGCCGCGCCTGCAAACTCAACGATGCACTGGCGGTAGTCCCAAAAGTCCGGCGCGGCGCGCAGCATGACGGCGGTGTTATCCTGTGCCAGCCAGAAGATGCTGCGGATTCTTTTCTCGTGCAGCAGGTCTTTAAAGGCCGCGAGTTTTGAAAGGAAGTTCGCCTGCCCCTTGGCCATGCCCTTGATGAAGTAAACGCAGTCATCTGATTCAGCCGCTTGTTGAAACTGCGAAAAAAGATTTGATTCGACTGCGCCATCCATTTGAACACGGACGACCCTTTGCTGTAACTGGAGCAGGAAGCCTTCGAGCGCAGTTTCCGCGTCTGTGCAGACCTGCTCCGAATTGTAGACAGCCAGCAGGGTGGAGGGACGATTCCACATGACGGCAAGTTCGAGTTCGGAGGAGAGTATCTCCATCCGTTCGTCGAAGGTGTCCGTTTCAATGTGTTGAATCGCGCCGGCGGCGGTCATAACATTTTCCTCAAGACCGGGTGAACATCACACCAGTTGTCTTCATCGCGGTATTCGAGCAGGGCCAGCAATTGCAGGAGCGGCCTGAGGCGGTCGCTGTATTCGAGCTTCTTATTGCTCTGCACATACTTCAAAAGTTTGATGTCATCCTTGTCCAGGATGCGCCTGTATTCGTTGCGGATTTCAGTGGCGGCCCATTCAATGTCGTCCACCCCGATCTGGACTGCCTTGCGGCGTCTTGCGCGGCCAATGGCCGTACGGATGATCCGCGCCAGTTCGCGGAACACGCCGCCGCTGTAGGTAATGGCTTGAACCAATGCGGGCGGCTGGATCAGTTTCGAATCCATGCGGACTTTGACAAAGGTTTCCAGCGTGCGATAACCTTCCTGTAAATGCTGTTCGGCATCTGCGGCGGTGCGCAAATTGATATTGGGCAGGAAAAGCGCCTGGTCGCGGATGGCGTCGAATTCCTTGCTGTAAAAGAGCGCGCTCGAAACGGTGTAAACAATGGCGCAATTTGGCTGGAGCATGATCTCGCGGTGGTCATGGAAAATGGTGCGCGCCCGGTCGAGGTCGGGCTTGTCCATGTCGTCGATTAAAATCAGGGGGATGCGGTGCTTCTGGTTGTAAATGGCGGCTGCGATGTGATTGATGATGGCGATCAGGCCTGTGATATCGGTCTCGACGATCTGCCTTAACTCGGTGCGGGTTGCCGGTTCCAATTTCATTTTCAAGCCGGCGTTGACAAAAAATGCGTCAACCGATGCGCCCAGCTCAACATCTGAGACGCGCCCGTCAAGGATGGTTGAAATCTGTTTCTCGACCTTGCCCTTCCAGAGGTTCAGTTCCTTTAGCAGGCCGTCTGGAAGCACGCCGCCCTTCTTGCGGTATTCACGGAAAAGCCGGCTGCCGATGGCCAGCAGCACATCGCGGAAGTCAAGGTCAATGATGTCGGTCTCTTCACGAATGCTGAAGTTGATCGGCCAGTATTTTTTTTGAATCTCGCTGTTGCTCATCAAGTGCAGCAGTTCGGTGGATTTCCCGCAGCCGCGATGACCGGAGAAGAAGAACTTCGGCGGGCGGTAGAACGAAGCCAGCAGGGCGTCAATCAATTCGTTGATCGGATTGCCCGGGCGGTCAATGTAAAACGGATTGGCCGTCCCGTTCGGTCCCGGCTTGAGGGGCAGGTCCAGCTCAAAGTTAAGCCAGGCCCGGTCAAAATCTGCTGCTTTTAGATATTCGAAATTGCTCATTTTTCCTCTGCTCGGGTTTTACAAAGTCAAAAGGATTGGCCAGCGAAACTAATTTGCCGGCGCAGCCATCCCTTCACGGATGGCGTACAGCGCGGCTTGCGTTCGATTGGTAAGGTGAAGTTTGTTCAAAACGCTGCTGACATATTTCGCTATGGTTCTTTCATGCACAACCAGGGACATTGCAATTTCCTGGTTGCTCAGGCCGCGCGCGATCAGGCGCAGCGTCTCCATCTCGCGGCGCGTCAGGTGTTCGCTGTGCTGGTTTCCTTCGCTGGCGGCCGGGTTATTAAAATCCTGGATGACTTTCAACGCCACAGATGGGTGAAGCGAGGCCTGGCCTTTTGAGACATCGCGAATGGCCTTCAACAACTCGCCGCGCGGCGTATCTTTCAACATATATCCCAGCGCACCGGTTTTAATCGCCTGGTACACCTGGCTGCTTTCGGCAAAACTCGAAAGAACGAGAATACGGGAGTTTGGCGAAACCTCCTTCAGTTTTGGGATGGTTGTCAACCCATCCTGGCGCGGCATGGCCAGGTCCAGCAGCACCACGTCCGGCTTTGTCTTGCGCGCAATTTGCACAGCATGAATGCCGTCTTCTGCTTCGCCGACAATTTCGATGTCTGACTGGTGGGAAAGAATGGCCACCATGCCTTCACGAACTATGTTTTGATCGTCAACAACCAGGGTACGGATTTTGCTCATGGGATTTTCCTGTGAATTGGATTTGCGCCGTGCTAGTGTGCGGAAATCGTGAAAGTAGAGAATCTTTGTGAATTGGCCTGCGCGTCGTTGATCTGACCTTGTTGCTGGTCCCACTGCTCGGGAGACCACACCTCCAGGTATTCCCCCTGCCCGACGAGAACGAGTTCGCCGTTCAGGTTTGCATAATCCATCAGGCTGGAAGGTATAACGAAGACGCCGTTCTTATCCAGATCCAAAAAAACAGCCTTGCCCAAAAACATTCTTGAAAAAAGACGCGCCAGCGGGTCTGCGATATTGAGAGAGGTGATCTGCTGATACAAACCTTTGAATGTGCCTTCGGTGAGGACCAGCAGGTTTTGGTCGAATCCCTGAGTCAGGTAAACGCCGCCGGAGATCATCTTTCTCCAGTTGGCGGGGAGCATGAGTTGATTATTGTGCTTCAACTGACTAAGGGTGTGCCCGAGGAACAATGCGATTCTCCTGAGGATGTTTTGGCTTTGCCTGGAAGTTGACTATATTATATGAACCGCCCTGCGATGGCGAAATCCAATAAACATGTGTTTCCAAAAGGTGGGAAATTGTTACCGCTTGCGATGATCTGCTGGGTAAAAATGACCATGCCGGGTGTCGCCGGCAGGATTACATTTAATGGCGATTGTCATGCATGAAAAATGACAACAAAAAAGCCCGGTCATTGCGCCCGGGCTTTTTTGTTGTTGCGGCTGGATCGTGGCTAATCGTCCTGCTTGTTTTTTGGTTCAGCCAGCCCCTTGTCGATCGCATACAAGGCCGCCTGCGTGCGATTCGCCAGATGAAGTTTGTTTAATATACTGCTCACATATTTGGCCACTGTCCTTTCGTTGACAAAAAGCGTGGCCGCAATTTCCTGGTTGCTCAGTCCGCGGGCGATCAATTTCAATGTTTCCAGTTCGCGGCGCGTTAACGGGTTGGCAGTGTAGATCGGCTCGGCCGGGTGATCTATTTCGTTGATGACCCGCATGGCAATGGACGGCTGGATGGACGCGTTGCCTTTTGCCACATCGCGGATTGCCTGTAGTAACTGAACCCGGGTCGCATCTTTAAGTAAAAACCCCAGCGCCCCGGATTTGATGGATTGGTACACCAGATCGCTTTCGTCGAAACTGGTTAAAACGAGAATACTTGAATCAGGTGAAACAGCTTTTATTTTCGGGATCGAGTCCAGCCCGCTTTGTTTGGGCATCATCAGGTCGAGGAGGATGACATCGGGTTTGGTCTGGCGCGCCAGTTCAACAGCCTTGATCCCGTTTTCAGCCTCGCCGACGACCTTCATGTCGGTCTGAAAGGAAAGAATGGTGACCACGCCGTCGCGAACAACGCTTTCATCATCTACAACAAGTATGCGGATTGCCTTCATGGGAATATCAACTCTTTCTGGCGACGGTAATGGTGATCTGTGTTCCGGCACCAGGGGCGGAAATGATCTTGAACTTTCCATTCATTTGCAAGGTGCGTTCCTTCATATTGGGAAGCCCAAGACCGCCCTGGTCAATTTTTTTAATTTCAAAGCCGCGCCCGTCGTCCACGATCTTAAGTATAACATTCTGGCGGGTTTGTTTTAAAGTGACGAGAACTGTTTTGGCATGGGCGTGCCGGAGGATATTGTTCAGAGCTTCCTGGGCAATGTAATAAAGCGCGATTTCCCTGTCCTTGCTCAATTGAATATTCTCATCTGCAAGCAATCTGGCTTTAATGTCTGCCCGCCCTTCCACTGCGGCGAGGCGGTGATGCAGCGATGCGACCAGCCCGTCCTTCAGATCCACTGGCTGCATTTCGTGCAGGAACAGGCGCATTTCCTTGACAGCCTGCCTGGCATTTTCACCGATGCGGGTGAGGACTTGCAGCGGCGCAATTTCGGATCCAGCCTCCATCCCGGCCTGAGCCGCCTCTGTGAGCGCCACCAACCCGTATAGTTTTTGACTCACCGAATCATGCAAGTCTCGAAATAACCGCTGGCGCTCAGAAAGGGCGATCGCAAATTGACGGCGGCGGTTGTTGTCTATCAGAGTCGCAATCTGGTTTGCGATCGTGGTCAGGCGGACGATTTCATCCTGGCTGTATGCTATGCTTTCATTTCTTGCAAGACATAAACATCCGATCACAGAATTTTCCTGTTGAGTGAATATCATTAATGGGATGAGAATGACGCAGTCAAACCCAAGTTCTTTCAGGCTGGCAGGCACATCCGCCGACTCGGCAAAATTGGTTATGACAAGCGGCTGGTTGTCGTTGTTGTGGATCAGCCAATCGTGCATAGTATCCGCCACGGCATCCCTGCTTAACTCCTTGATCTGCTCCGGTGGAAAGCCAAAGTGCGACTTTAATTCCAGTTTTGTCAACGACCCGCTGATCTCTTCTGTTAGAAATATCGCAACAGCCTGGCTTCGAAACGAATAAACGATCTGATAACTTGATTCGGATAAAAACTCTTCCAGGTTCATTGAGCGGCTGGCAGCGCTTGAGACAGCGTTCAATAGAACGAACAATTCGTCCCGCGCCCGCTGGCGGGCATCGTTCGCCATTTTACGTCCCGTTATGTCGCGCCAGAGAATAAGATGCCCGAAGTTTGCGTTATTTTGATCTGTCAATTTTGAAATGCGGATATTCAGATAGCGCCAATCCTTTTGAGATTTCACGCTTCGACGCATTTCGATTTCCTTGTTCCCTTTTGTGGACTGAACAATGTTTGGCCAGTCGCTTAATATCTGGCTGATCGGTTCGCCGTAAATTTTATTGTGAGAAAGGCCGATCATTTCCTCGGCTGACGAATTCAAGTCCACGACCCTGTTACGATGGTCAATGACCATCCAGCCGTCGTCCATGCCTTCCACTACCAGGTCGCGTGTTACCGGGGTTATCTCGATCAGGTGGCTGCCAAAGATACCGTAGGAGAACCCGGCCGCGGCAAGAGAGTAGGAGACGATGGAAAGCAGAATGTCCGTTTCAAGGCCATCAATCCAAATGGTTGAAATTAAGTGGCTGAACAGCGGCAGGAGGGCGCCAATCAAAATTGTCCCTGAGCGGAAAAAATGAACACGGGGTTTCTGCGAGAATGTGTCCAGCAGGAATAGATTGCTTGAAGCCAGTATGCTGAAAATGTAAAACGCATTGAATTGGGCGGCGGTATCGTGCTGGGGAGTGAAGAACAGGCCGTTAAGATTCTTATTCCAGAACGCCGCCTGAATGGCAGCGGGTACAAGAATCAATAAGAGAATGGATGCGCGGTGCATCCAGCGGCCTCGATTGTTCAGCCAACTGAGACGGTTTGTGTAGTATAGCGAGAAATAAAACTGGGCTGTCGCGGCAGATGCTGCGCATAAATAACTTATGGATGTCAATAATTGCAGTGAAAAGGATATTGGTTTGAACTTGTACAGCAAAAAGGAAGTTCCCCAGGCGACAATCGACATCAATATCATAACGAGGCTGGCCGTGTCGGGCTTTTTGTTGCTGACAGCAAAAAATGCCCCTGCCACGAAGAGGAGGATAGCCATCAAGAGGAAGAATAATGACAGGACTGACATTATTTGCGTTTTCGAAAAAAGAATATCATTGCGGGCAATGTCGGAAAATAAGTCATTTATTACTTGCGCCCAGCCTTGCGTTGAATTCAACGACACGATGGCGAAAAGCCCAGAAATCCGGCGCGTAATGCGGCAGGCTGGCGGCTTCCGATTTAGTCAACCAGAATACAACACGGATTTGATGTTCCACTAGCAATTCTCTATGCATGTTAAGCGCGCTGTATGCCTTTCGGGACAGGCTCTCATTGGCGCTTCCAATTCCTGAAACAAAAAAAACAACCTGGCCGCGGTTCGGCATCGAACACATCGCCTTGATCACATCCGGTGATCTATCGGTTGGATTAATCCCTGTCACTTTTTGGCCGCTTTGCGCCAACTCTTTTTCAAGGGCCAGTTGTGCTTTATTCAGGCTGCTTTTTGTGCCGGAAACAGCCAGTAATATGCTTGGCCTGTGCCAGCTAAATGCCAGCTGAATTTCATCACGGAGACTATCAAGCCCTTCCTTGAGAGACCTGCTATAAGAGGCGCTGCTGCTTGAGGTTTTTGTTGGTTGACTTCCCATTCTTGCTCCCTGCCTTCACCGTGTTTATTATGGGTCTTTGGAAAGGAAGTAAATGGCCTTTAACGGCAGCAGTCTGCGTGCTTCCTGATTTAATTGACTGTAATATTGTTTCCACAAGTCAAAGAAAGCACTTGTGTCGAGGGCGGTCAGCTTTTGGAAGTTGCCTGAAGCCAGTGCCTGCATGGTGCCTTTCGTGAAACCTCCAGTTGAGAAGATAACACCAAAATCGTTGGCACCCAAGGTTGAGGAGAAATTCCGGACCCCCTCCAGGGTAACAGGCTGTCCTTTGTGCTTGACCTGGGCAATGATCCTTCTTCCTCTCGCGCCGATCGGGTCTACAAATGCGATCAGATCAACATGACCGCGCTCTTTTTCCGGCGGCGCAATCCATGAAGGGTGATATTCCATGGCGCGCAGAAGCTCAGCGAGCATGAACTGAAGCGTGGAATGGTGCTGTTGCTGGAAGTGTTTTTCGATCTGAGTCCACGCCGATTCCTGGGCCAGTTCCAGGGCTACAATACTTTCAGGAGGGGATTGCCTGCGGTCTTCGTACAACCGCATGGCTTCCTTGTAGAAGTCCTGTACATTTACAAATCTTCTGCAGGCTTGATAGCCGTCTTCGGTAATAAACCACTGGCCTTTTTCAGTCTTGGCCAGCCAGCCGGCGTAAACGATGGGTATCGTGGCAAGCCGCACGACCCTTTCATAGCGCGGCAGGTTGGTCGCGGCAGAGTAACGTAACTCTTCTTCAGTTAACTGAATCGTTTTGGGAATAAGCGATAACACTTCTTTAGCCTGCATACCGTCAGGCTTGTTCCAAAGGATTTCAAAAACACTGCGTAATAATTCGCCCACTCTTTTTGCAGTCACGGTCGGCATATCAAAAATCCTTGTGGATTGTCTGGTTTTAAAAATTACAGAGTATGCAATCCCTGCTGGCGGCGGGTAAGGCGGATGTACTTTTCGATCATTTCATAAGGATGCGGCCGAATACCCAGTACCACCAGGTGCCCCGGTGCCCAAAAGTCAGCCGAGAGGTTTTCCCGCGCTATCCTGCCGAAATTTTCAAGAATTAACCTGGATGTTTCACTGCGGATGGTCTGCATGAAATGAGTAGATGTAACCGAAGCGTTCACCCGCATTCCCCATTGAAGGTAATCTGGATTTGCTGTTGCGAACTCCAGTCGCCAGCTATAGGATATGCAAATTTGCTGCAGCCATATCTGCGAGAGATAATGGGCCAGGTCGCCTTTGATTTGATGTGATGGGAAACGCGGAATGAGAAGGCACGTGTAGCTTAAGTCATATGATTCAGAATGGACAGGTTCAAGCACGACATCCGGATGCGACTCGGAGACTTCCTCTTCGTTGATTTCAAACAAGGAAAAGGAACTGCCGGATTTTACGTCACGTTTGTCTTGCAGGTTCAAATGCCCATCATTTAAATCGTATGCGTTTATCTTCATCGGCGTGTACCTTTTGCGCAATTATACCCAAGATTTAATAATGCGGGTGATCGATGCCCGCCTCTCAGATGCAAGTTCTTGCGCCTGCCTTGCAGTTCTGTTGACCGCAGGAAACCGTTCCCAGTCCGTGCATAAATTCAGTCGGGATTTTTTTTGGATGGCTTATTTTACCACCAAGAATTTTTTTTACATAACTGAACTTGCCGCTG
>Ga0233425_10003504_pt1 | contig 28253 bp, 49 predicted proteins | sample Watercolumn_Towu_2_FD_181712 | JGI IMG/M metagenome (GOLD analysis project Ga0233425, IMG submission 181712) | Freshwater microbial communities from Lake Towuti, South Sulawesi, Indonesia - Watercolumn_Towuti2014_140_MG | ecosystem: Environmental > Aquatic > Freshwater > Lake | place...
GTCGTCATTCAGCCCGATCATCGCGATCAGGTGCGGCTTGCCCGAGTGCAGCCACACGTCGTCGTGCTGCTGCCAGTCGGCCAGAAGGAGCAATTGCCCGGCCTGCACGCAGTCCATCTCCAGGCTGTTCGCCATCGTGCTTCTGGTAGCGACTGTGGCGGCCTTGGCGTTCAGGGTGATCTCGACCTCGCCGTGATCCCCCACCAAAGGGAAGCCGAAGCGCGACGGAGGTAGCTGTTTCAGTATGCCGACTGAGGCCATGATTGTCAGCCATGACCAGTTCTCATCCCCCACGACCTCAGTTGAGGTGGCAAGAGAAAAGTCGCCAACGACCGAGAAGTCGCGAATGCGGCGCTCCGCAGCATTGGCCGCCAGACGCAAGTAGTCGGAGTTGCGCGACCTCATCATCACCACATGTTCGGTCTCGTCTGTGGCAGACCACCGCCGGGGGTTGCGGCGTGTGTAGACCCGGATCAGTCGTGTGTGGCATCCGCGCCACTGTGTGGTCTGTTCGAACACCAGTGACTGGCTGGTTTCGTTGCGCTGATCCAGTTGGCGGATGGCAGACTCCAGAGCAGCGGGAAGATCACCCTCGAAGTTGGGGCGTTGATCGACGATCAGGAGGTCGGCTACCGGGGGGATGTCGCCAACGTCTTCGATGAATAGGTCGCTGCCCCAGCGCAGCACGTCGTGCTGTTTGTGCTCTATGTCTTCCTCTCGGAGGATGCTCCCCCCAAGCTGGAGTTTACCTGTGTCGTTGCTGACGATTGTCGGATGTGAGTAGATGCGGTTCATGGGCATCCCCTTTCGATAAGGCGCGCACGAATACGCGGAACGGAGGCGCCAGCCGGCGCCCCCGTGGTCACGGTAGCTTGTGTAGCTTTGGGGAGTAGGCTAAGAGTAGGCGCTCCCGGTGCTTATTGTCGGTTCGCTGGAAACGGCCCCCTCCCCAGTCATGCGGTCTGTGCGGGTAGAACACATACTCGCACAGGTCTCTCCCACGAACGCCGTCCTTCCAGAAGCCCCACATCTCCTCACAGTGCCAGAGGATGTTGGCCTCGGTATCGGCTACCATTCGTTCATGCTGGGCCCAACTTGTGCTCTTCACGTCCATGGGGCCAGCGCACAAACCGGGGGCGCGGGCGTGGCAGCGCAAAGAGAAGTTGGCGCCGCCATAGACTAGGCTCCAGTACCACGCGCCACCGTATCCACTGGAGTGTTTGTATTCCCTGATCTTGGCCTTGTCGTTGGTCTCGACGGCGAGCGCCAGCTTGCGCAGCCCCTCGGCTTCGAGTCGTTCGTGTGTCGTGACCAGGTACTCACAGTACGGCAGGAAGTTGGCCCTGGTCGGATTCCCGTGGCGATCCACATGGTTGTAGAACGCCAGGACGATGATGCGGGCCTTCTTGACCCTGAGATCATGGGCGCGCTCGGCGGGCGTTTCGATGTTGAACCGTGGTAGCTCGTATAGGGGAAGGTTGGGTGCCGGCCACAGTGTAGCGACGGGCGGTATCCGCACGTTGGTCTCGTTTTGCGGAATGAGCCCGCTCCCAGGACCCTCCGTTGTAGGTGGCGTATCTGCTGCGAGTGCTCCTGTTACTGCGATGTAGATGGCGGCTAGTGCCGCGAGCCACCGGGTGGTGTGTAGCACCACTCGCTCGTCCCCCTTGGCCGCCTGTGTGGGCGGCATGCTGAGTTGCCTGCAAACGCAAACGCGGGGCGAGGGATTGACCCCGCCCCGCATGCGTGTGGCACAGAGATGGTTAGCCGTCCCCGCTGTTGAGTTCCCAAGTCCTCACGAACCACTTGGGGTCCAGCATGAAGGCCTTGTTGTCGTAGTCCGGGTTGTCCTCTCCGACCACGGCATCCCTGGTGGTGTCGGCCTCACTGATTACGGCATCCCAGGCGGCGAGGACGATCTTTCTCGCCCCGGCGGCGGCGCCGATCTTCCTGTCCCAGTCGCGCAGGTAGCCGCGCTCCCCGCGCTGCGACACGGTCTCGCGGTCAACGAAATCCGCCGCGATCTGGCGGGCCGTTTCGTGGTCCTGGGCGTCCGCCTCGAAGCGATACGCACTATCCAGGGCGTGTCGGACGAGCAGAGCGCGCCTCAGCGACATCTGGGCGCCAAGGTTGCGGTCGTACCTGTCGTCAACGGAGCAGGCAGCCGGACCCATGTACCATACGGTCTCGCGCCCCTCCTTGGGGTGCGCTAGGAATGTGAGGGTCAGCCCACCCCACGGAGAGCGAACGTACTCGTCGGACAGGGGTGTCTCCCCGCTCTTGACCTTGACCCACAGCCGGAAGTGCACGACCTGCGTGACCGCGCCTGGCTCAGGGAGTTCGGGGGCCGTCTTCTGCAGGTAGATCGACTGTGCCCTTCCTGTCAGCATGCAGGCGCCTACAGCCGGGCAGTCATAGCAACGGGGCTGCGTGTTGGCGGCCTTGGGCCCGACCTCCCGGATGAACCGACGAGCCAGAGCGTTGAGCAGCTTACCGCCTTCCCCTCCGAGGTTGGAGAGCGCTGATATGAGCGAGTCCGTTCTGGATGCTGGTCGATCCCCGACGATCTTCCCGATTAGATCGGGGGTGATGCGTGGGGCATCGAGTGTTGCGGCTATGAGTTCGTCCCTACGATCTTCGTGCATTGACCTTCTTCCCCCTTGCTGGCCGGGCGGCGACCTGCGGGGAACGCCTTACCCGGCGGTTACTAGGTCTGACTTCCCGCACCAGTCGTTCTGCGCCCTCCCAGAACGTCTCCGTGCAGAAGTAGCCATAGTCATCTGATACGTGCTTCCAGTACCACTCATACGCTGCCGGGTTGTTGCCCCTTAACTTGATCGTTGTGTACTTCGGCTTGAGGCTCATGAGGGGTTCGAGTTTCTCCATGAGCCCCTCGACGAATGCCGCCCACTGCTCTGCCCCCGGCACGGACAGCTTGGCAGTGATCCCGTCGATGATCTGTCGGTACTTCGTCCGAGGGCCGGGAAGGGTCCCCGCAACCTCGTTGTGGAGAGCGGCTGCGTCACGGCGGACACCCTTGTCTTCTGGGTCAGCCTGATGACGCAGCATGATCTCGAACGTGCGGACGATCAGTGCCGTTTCACTTGCCAGGGTGTCGCCTCCTCCGTCTGGGGTGGGTGCGGCTGGCCGGGCTGCTACCCGGCCAGCACGACGCCCTTGGCCGCGAGTGCCTTGACGATCCGCAACTTCGCCTTGTAGGCGATGTTGCGGGCCGGGACGCGGTTGCCGTCCTTGATGTTGTTCGTGACGCGGTCGGCGATGACGGTGTACAGTTGGCGGCCGGTCATATTCTTGACTGCCGCCATGCTGAAGGCCCCTACTTGAGAGTCCTTCAACAGTGCGCCTGCCACGACACACTTGTGGACCGGCTGACGCCCACGTCCGGACGCCTCGCCCTTCGTCTTGCCATTCGACTTGCTCGCCTTGTCCTTCACTGGTGTATCTCCTTTCCTTTGGGGTGGGGCTACTCGGGCCCCGCACGTCTGATTACAATACACCCCTGAAGAGCCATTGTCAAGGTGCATTGGCTAGGAGTTTGGCCTGCTGCTCAGCATACTGCTTAGGGACGGCCTGATCGTCGTCGATGGCCTCGATGTCGAATCCGTCCCTTCGGTCCGACTCGCCGTCGATCAGCCACGTACAGGAGATTACCGATCCACGAGCCGAAGCTCTCAGACCGAAGCCTCCTGTGACCATGACTCGTCGCTTCTCACGGGGGTGGAACGCCTTGTAGAGCCCGTCTTTCTTGATGATGACGACAGTGCCTGGCGGTATGTCGGCCCTCAGTGCGTTGCTCATGGTAGCACTCCCCTCTCATGGGTGCGCGCAGGAATACGTGGGGGAGGGCCTCGATTCCCAGGGGGTCGGCCCAACCCATTTCGGACCACTGAGTCCGATTTTTTTCCGGCTGTTTTCCAGGGTCATCGTATTAAGAAGATACGACATCCCTTACAGCGCGGCGCACCAGCGTGCGGCTGTCAACTAACGTCGCCCCGTGAGCTACTGCACGCTGTTGCATGACGGGAGTCGTCAGATCGTAGTGGGGGATACGGTGGTTCTGGAACCAGGCCCGGCGCAGCCCGAGAGCCCCGGCAAAGCGGTGTAGCTCGTCGAGGCTCTGGTCGCTCACCAGATGACCGATGTGGTCAACCAGGATCACGGCTTCTTCTTCTTTCGGGGGCCATCGGCCTTGACGCGCCTTCTGCGGCGGTCCTCCGGCTTCCTGCTCTTGGGCTTCTCTTTGCGACTGCCGGCGGGGCTATTCCTCAGGCGCATTGGGCATCCGGCCTCTAGGTAAGGTAGTCGTCCTGGAACCACAGCCTCCCGATGTTGCGCAGATTGGTCTGAGCGCCCATCCCAGTGGTGTAGCGCAGGCAGTCGGCGCTGGCCTGGTTTGCCGGGATGATCGTTTGTCCCTGCCGAGTGACGGGGACCCCAGGGGCAAACTTCGGGTCTTCCAGCAGTCCTAGCCAGTTCCGCCACTCAGGGAACGGTCCGCTTCGCCCTCTGTACCAGTATCTGAACCGTAAGGCGCAGCCTCCTAGTTGGGGCTCGACCCCGAACCAGCCACCCTGGCGGTCTCCGCTGTCAGTACGATCTACACCGCACAGATACCTCAGCTTCTTCCCTTCTCCAGCGGTCCCCCCACCATAGTCGCGGGTGCTGCCGTCCCAGGGGTACGTGACTGCCGACTGCTCAAGTTGCATCCTCGTGACGAGCAGGCGAGCGTCTACGCCCACGGCCTTGGACACCTCGTCCACGATCACCGAGATGTCGGGCACCTTCCGGGTGAGACCCGGGGCCATCGAGATCAGCCAGTTGCTTGGGAGCGGGGAATAGCGCTCTACCCACACCTGGGGAATGATCTCCAGGTGACCTTCTGGGTAGGGGTTGGGATGGTAGCCTGGCGTCATCACGTTGACTGTGCGAGTGGTGCCGTCCCATTCGGCCCGGCAGCCCAACTTCTCTGAGACCCAGCGCACAGGCACCATCGTGCTGCCGCCGATCAACAGCCCTTCACCTGGGTCGTTGGTCTTCCCGTCAACGACCACCTTCACCTTCTCAGTCATTGGAATCTCCTTGAGGGCGAACCCAGCCCCGGCGGCCTCTGACCAAGAGCCCGCGCCTCGCCATGCTCTCTAGGGTGATCTGGAGGGTGCCCACGTCTGTGTTGACTCCTTGCTGGGAGAGCAATGATCCTACTCCTGCTGCGCTGGGTAGTTCAGCATGCTGGTGCAGCAGATCGAGAATGGCATCCTCTGGTGTCATTGGGCCCTCTCAGAGATGAATTGGAGCGCCCTGGCCACTACTTCCCACCAGAACACCACCAGGCATACAATGATGGCTAGCCAGGTACCGAGACATACGAGGTCACAGCCCTTTCCATCTGCCTGCCTGTCCATCTCCGGCCACCTCAGAGGGAGGATAGGTGCAACTTCGCTGCTTGTTGCCCGTAGGACGACAACCTCCACAGCTTGCTGGCCCTTCTCTCCACGTATCCCTGATCGAGTAGCTCGTCGAGTGCCGCGTCTACGCTACCCTCGACTATCTGAGCGGTGCGGGCGATCCACTGCGACTGCACGTAGGCATCCAGCACGTCGCTTCTCTCCCCCATCTCCTGTAGGTTCTCCCGCCGCGAGACGAGGAAGAGCAGCACGTCTCGTGCGATCTGTGAGACACGTTCGAGGGGGCTGATCGGCTTGGGTGGGGCCATCTCTACGGAGTCCACCACGCCGTAGTTGGCGGGGATGCCGTGGAGTGTGGCCTGCTCGCCTCCGGCCGGAATGATGCCCCAGTCACTATGACCGGCCCTCTTTGCCCACCTGCTTGCCCTCTGCTGGGCCTCGCCCCAGGTCTCGGCCTCCACAGTCATGTGGGCCACGCAGGCGATGTGCCCCCTCACGATCACTCGGTAGGTCCCCACTGGGCTCCGCTCCTTCCCGGGGATGGGCTGCGGGGGCGCCCACAAGGGGCGCCCCGCTACTTCCCGACCTTCCCGACCTTCTCGGTTACTTCAGCAGACGGGGCCGTCTCGATGGCCTTGATTGCGACCTTCTCGTCAAACCCAAGCTGCTTCAGCTTGCCCTTGTCGAGCCCGAACCCGGCGAGCGCCATCGCCATCGGCAGTTCCAGGGCGTTGATGCGCTTCGCGGTCGGGTCGTCGATGGACTCTTCGACGACCTTGATATTGCACACCGGGATCGGGATGTCCTCAACCTCAATCTCGCGGACCTTATGGGCGACGCCCGCATTGGAGAGCAGGTTGCTCAGTCGCCTGATCTCGATGTTGCCGGCCTCGATGGCCCCCTCGTAGTTCTTGGTGTTGCGGCTCCCGGTCGAGACATCTGCGGTCACACGGCCAAATGGTAGGTTGATCGTGCGCCTTCCATCCTTCCCGTTGATCTTGATGGCACCTCGAATCTCGTCATCGAGGCGCTTGGCTGCCCTTACCAACACTGACAGATTCATCGGCTCTTCCTTTCCCCCGGCTGTACCGGGTATGGGGCTGCCCGTGGGCAGCATCTACATCTGCGCGTAGGAATACGCATCTGATGATTGTGGCCCATGGGTCTGGAGCACAGTCTGTTACCACTTGTGCTGCCAGCCTTCACTGATCTCAGATACCTTGACCCACTGGACATCAGAATGGCTTCTGAGCAGGTAGTCGTCACTGTTGAGTACATACCCGCCCAGCATGAGGATGTAGTGGCCGCTTTCCAGAACCTTAGACCTCTGGACAGTGAAGTACGGACGGCCGCCGTACCAGGTAGTCCCACTGAGCCGGGGGTCGGGCTCCACCAGCTTGCCCAGGGCAACAAGCATCTCCTCTCGTCTGCCCTCGTCCACCAACTGCTGGTAGTGGTCACGCTGGGTGTCTGTGTAGGTATCACACCCTCTCCCCATGAGAACGGGGCTGTGGCTATCTTCTCCCAACATGAGGTTGCTCCTCTAGGGATCAGGGGTTGTGCTTGACGGCCCGCCGACCGAAGCGGTTGTAGTGCTGGCCGCAGTCCTCGCAATCGTAGTCCCCGTAGTCGGTCGAGTGCTCCTTCTTCTTGAGAGAGCCGCACTTGGGGCATGAGGGACCATGTACCCCCATGAAGTAGGTGATTGCGGTCAGGCATCCTGGGCATCTGTAGAACCCGTTCCCGGCCCACGACCACACGTACACCTTCTTCTCGTAGCCGCATGTGGGGCAGGTCGCCCGGCTCTGGGAACGTCCGATGCTGCCGCTGAGGCTCACAACCTTGAGTGGCGGGCGCGCCACGGGCTCCAGTTGCTGGCGCTTCCACTTCCGGCCGGTGGGGTGGGTGCTTTCCCAGACAGCCACGGCGGTCAGGCACTCGGGGTTGTAGACTGCGACCTCACCCTCATCGTGCATCGCAGAGGTGTCGCGTACCTCCTCCCAGTCGTTGGGTGGGTTGCCGAACAACACGAACTCGATCACCTTGCCGGTGTAGTAACCGTGTTCGTTGTAGTCGTTTTCGGGGGTGCGTCGAATGGCGAAGGTCTGTGCCACTACGAGCCGCCATGACGTGCAGCACGCCAGTCGGTCGATGTGGTTTTGCATCCGTAGCTCGGGGCCGTTCTCGATGGTGGGCTCGACCTCGTAAGGGGCCATGCCCCGATACACTCTCCCTCTCCTGGCGGGGGGTCCATACATGATGGGTTGGCACCTTTCGTGATGTTGGGGCGCGGGGGTGCAATGGTCCCAGATGGCGCTCGCGCCTGGCTTGAGAACCCGCCCTGTCCGCGCCCCAAGACGTAGTACTCGTCTGCTCGTCTGATCGGCTCACCGACCCCAGGATGCCGTCACCCGCATCGGAGCTACGGGATATGGTCTCACACCGTTGGCCGCCAGCTAACTCCTCCGAAGAGCGCCGGATTCGGTTAGGGGCCGGTGAGGCGATCAGACGAGCAAAACGATCTTACCATGCTGTGCTCGAAACGTCAACTTCTCCTGCTCCATCGTTGTCCCATGCTAGGTCCTCCGCGTCCCACTCCTGTTCCCACTCCCGTTCCAGGGAGCGGTAGTAGTTGTCCTCGTGTAGCCGGTTGATCTCTGTGCGCCCTTCTCCCCACTCCCTGCGGGTCTGGAGAAGCCGGCGCCAGTTGCGTTTCACCCAGGCGACGAATGGCTTACGTCGCACGCGGACAAAGAGTGGGCCATCCTCCCAGAGAAGTCCCGCTCTCGACTTGATGAAGAGTGAGCGTATCCTCTCTGGGTGTAGCGGTTGGGTGGCCTGGATGTGCATGGAGCCCAGCACATAGGCCACTAGCTCGTGGATGGCTCCTACCCACTGCCCCTTGTGCGGGGCTCGGAACATGCAGGCTGGGGGCCGGCGCTCCGCGTAGATGTTGTGGGGGCGCCGTACACGCGGGCCGATAGCAGTGACCCGCCTGATGAAGTCCTCATGGACTTGCACCTCTTCGCCGGTGTCAACTCTGTTGAGCACAACAAGTGCCCCCTCTGGGGTGGTCCCCCCGTTGACTCGGCCAGGTCGCTCTCTGATGGAGACGACGACCGCCTCGAAGGAGCGGTCGTTGGATGTCGGGGGATAGTGCTCTAGCTCTACCAGTACCGTATCCCCCTCCACGAAGTGCAGTTTCGTCTTGTGGTTACTCATTGTGGGCTACTCCCTTCTGACTCGATGAATACGAGTCGGCCTTCGGCCCACACCTCGGTCTCCGGCAATGCGTGACGCGCCTGATCCACAAAGTCGCTCAGGTCTTGGTGGCCGATTTTGCCGTAGCTGTAGCTGTTGGCAAAGGTCATCAGCGCGGGCAGGTCTCGGGACCCGTCGAACACCCAGACCTCAGTCTTGAAGGTGCTCCCTAGCCGTAGCTTCTTGGCTAGGTCCCAGAGGGTCGAGAAGCTACTATGCCTGTGGTCTCCTTGGCCCGTTTCGCCGATCAGGAGGAGCACCACATCATAGTACCCGTGCGTCTTGGCGTCGCTGTTGTGGTAGAGACGGCCGTCCTTGTCGGAGCCGGCCAGTACGACCAATGGCGGTCGCTGTTCTTGCCACGGGGGGAGCTTGTTCCACTCCCCCCTCCGGTAGTAGCGGTTTACATAGCCGAAGCTGGCGTTGGTGAGACGGGCCTTCATGCGGCTACCTCCTGTGAGGGTGCGAGGGCCGCCGAGGCAGCCCCCTTGGTGACCTTGACGCGGGTCAGCACGGTCTCGTAGGTCCCTTGGAACGTTTGGTGGTTCCGGATCGTTGCGCGGCAGAGGATGGTGTCCCCCTTGGCGAATTGGGGTGGGCTACTGGCGAACCACACGAACAGGTGGCCATCTGCGTCCCCAGTTCCACGGAACTTGCACAGGGTACTCTTCCACTCATTGGAGAGGTTGTCGTACAGGTCCTTGGTTAGCAGAACCTCCAGCGTCAGGTCGTAGCGCGCCCCGATGTCTCCATAGGGGGCGTTAGTCGCAGATGCCGCCCGCGCTTCCCGCTCCCGCCGCTCCACCTCAATCTGCCATACTCGAATGGCTGAGCCCACGATCCCTCGGTGCTTTCGGATGTGGAACAGCCCGTGGTCGATCAACTTGTGCAGGTTGTACCAGTAGTCATCGGCGTCGCGCTTCTCGGCCGGGAGGCCCAGGATGAACTCGATGGCGTCGTGTGCCATCTTGTAGTCCTGATCGTTCGGGCGCTCGTTGCGCTTGACACCGAGGGTCCCGGCACTACGGGTCATCACCAGCATGCGATCCATGGCGGCGCTGCTGCTGCTCGTAGTCAGGTTCTCGTGGGCGGACTTTCTGCTCACCCAGCCGTTGAGTCTGACCTCCAGAGCAACCCAGGGCAGGTACTCCTCGGGGGTAGCGTACAGGTGTCTGATCCGCTGGTACTCGTCTTCGTCGTACTCAGACACATCCCAGTTGCTCAGTCCGTACAGGATCAACCACCACTGCATGAACTGGGCAACCGCCTCGGCGCTGCGGTGCCCTAGATAGTCCTTGATGCAGGTGCTGCCCACCTGCTTGACCTCTCCGGTCTCGTCGTGACGCACCAGGTACGTCAGGTTGCGCCGGCGGGTGGTCTGGCAGTGGTCGCAGAACTGGGGACGATCTTTCGCGTGCTTCGGTATCTCCTCTCCTGCGACCATGCGGAACACCGTGGTGTCGCTACCCTCGGTTCCGGTCTCCTCGTCGGGGAGCCGGTCGATGGTGCCGATAAACGTCCAGCCCGGCAGCACTGGGGTTTCGCCCTGGACGATCAGGGGGACGAACTCTATGGCCGACCACACCAGTCGCCAGCCGCCTGGCGCCCCAGAGTCCCTGATCTCACGCTGGAACCGCAGTAGCTCTGGCTCACCCAGGACCGAGACCGTGATCGGCTTGACCTCCAGGCCCAGCTTCTCGGCCTTGCGATTCATGCGCCTGGCGTAATCCCCGATCTGCTCCACGTTACCTGCGGGGACCAGGAACACCTCCTGCTCGGGATGCTGCTCCCGCAGTTCCTGAAGCCTCGTATTTCTGGGTACCGTCCGGTCGATGATGTCGGACATGGGGCCCCGCTCCTCTCTGGTGGGGAACGTCTCTTCACATCTGCGCGCAGGAATACGCGCAGGGGGTGCCCGGAGGCACCCCCTACTCTCCACTCCTCGACGATCCGCACGCCGGCCCCACGGAGGCCCCTTGGTGGCCGCTCACCGGGGGTGCCGCCCCGGTAGGAGGGTGACGACGACTCCGAATTGCTTGGGGTGGGAGAAGACGAGGTCCCCAATAGCATCGCTGGGGGTGTCTCCGGCCCCATACACTCCTTGCCTGCCCTTGAGTTGGGCGTGGTACCTGGGGCGGCCATTGGGTCGGCGGCTCATGATCCGCTCGCAGACCTCGATCTCGCCGTGCTCGACCGGGAGCTTGGTCGTCACGTTTTACATCACCTCCTCGCGGCGCAGATAGGCCGCGATGTCAGAGATCACTCGCTTGTCGGCGGGGGTCAGATTCTCCATGGCTTCGTCGGTGCAGTCTTCCGCCCTGATCTCCTCCGGCCGATCTGCCCAGTTGGGCCGCCGCCCGTGTGCGGGTCGGCGGCTGAACTCCGGTAGGGTGGCAGCCTGCAGGTCGCGAATGTGGGCCCACTCGTGGACGGCCAGCCGGAACAGTAGGGTCGCCCTGGACTGGGTGTGCTCGGCCCAATCGGTCTTCTCCAGTTCCCACTCGGTGAGTTGGCCGGGCATCACGAGGTGGATATAGCCCCCGTTGGTTGAGATCAGCCTCCCGGTGACCCGTTTGTGATTGCTGCGCTGCGTCTTGAACGGCTTGCCCCGTAGGTGCCACTCATAGACGTAGGTGGCCCTCTTGGCCTCGGAGCCGACCATCCCGCCCCAGAACCGATGTCCCTGGGTGACCTTAACCACTACACCGTTGACATTGGCCCCTGCACGGCGCCCCGCCTGGGTCAGCAGCCGGCGCGTTAGTACCTCCGGCCACTTCGACTTGTTGTACAGCTTGATAGGCATGATGCGGTCTCCTGGACGGCTGTAGATTGACGAGGGGCGGGCGGCTAGCACGCCCGCCCCTCAGGGCGTTCGCGTCCGGTCTGGGTGCGCTCCCCCCGCGTGTGGGATGGTAGCTACCCCGCTTTCCCCGGCATCCTACTGGGTCCCGTCTGAGTGGGTACCCGAGATGTCGTTGTCTGCTGCGGGCGCACCGTACCACAGAGGCGCTCGCTCTTGCCTTCACGGCCCGCTAAACCCCGACTGTCACCATCCGGGCAACAGCCGTCAATACGGGATCAGACGCCCGTCAGTGGTGACCTTGTACTGGCCCCACTGTTGGAGCATCTGTTGCGTCACGCTCTCCATCGGGATCACACAGGAGGTCCCGCCGACGACTACCAGTGCAGTTCCGCGCGCCGGGTAGATCACGGCGTCGGTCAGCGCCCCCTGAGCCACAACTTGGGGGTGCATGTACTGATACACGATGATCCCAAAGATCACCAGGAGTACGAGCGCCGTCACCGGGATGAACATGTCCTTCTGTCGTCTCATGACCGACTCTCCAGGTTGGCTAGCAAGGCCGTTCCCTCGTTAGAGAACATTCGGAATCGTCTTGCGGTGATCTGCAGGACGGCCTTGTCGTAGCCGCCTTCGTTGTCAAGCACCTGCTTGCGCGTGGCCGCGCCGCTGGTGCGCAGCCGGTCCCACTGTTGGGCGTACTCGGTAGCAACCTCGCCCATGAACCAGGACATCGCCCTGTTACGCGCCCGATCAACGCCACAGGCTGGACAACTGTCGAAGCTGTCGGGGTGCTCGGGGTCGGGGCAGCAGGCGGCACAGTACAGCCGGCCGCAGTGCTGGCACACCGTCCCGGCCGCCCGGTCGCCCAGGTCGGAGCCACAGGCGCTGCACTCAGTCTCATCGGCACCACGGGTGCCGCGTTCGGCCTCATCGGTGCCATGGGGGCTGCCCTCGGTCTCATCGGCGTTTCGGGGGGCCCCCAGGTAGAGGTGCGCCATGCCGGTACAGAAGTCACACAGTAGTCCGCTCCCCTCGGCTCGCTCCAGGGCGTCGTTGGGCTCGTGGTCGCCGCTTTCGCCTTCCATCGCGTGGACGAGGTTCCGTAGGGTCCGGGAACACTCGCTACACAGAAACTCGTAACTCGTCTTGAGCACTACTTCACCCCTTTCCGGGAAGTCTCCCATACTCATGTGCGCAGGAATACGCGGGCCCAGTTGGATGCCCGGCAAAGGGAGTGCGCGTCGGCCTCTATCCGGCCGGTGTCCGCTCAGACCTCACCTTAGCCTGCTCGTCCTCTGCCCGTTGCTTCCTGGCCTCGCTGACAGGTGAGTATCTCCCCACCTGCATCCCCTTCTTCCTCTCCATAAACAACAGGCTGTTTAAGCGGGCTTTTGCCGCCACCAGCCTCAATTCCAGATCGTCTTTCTTCCCCCACAGGTAGCGGATGGTGTTGCGTTGATCCCGCAGCAGTTCCTGCACCTCAGGGAGTGCGTCGCGCACTTTCCGCAGCGTGGAAGCCATGAGGGAATCCTCGGCGCGAAGCTGAGCGAGTTCGGCGGCCTGCTGCTCAATGGTACAGGCCGCCTCCACAAACGAAGCTGCGATCCTACGCAGAGCCATCAGTGGGATCGTGGCGCTCGTAGCGTCGAGTTGAGTTACGTCCTCCTCGGAGGCTTGCGCCGCTCTCTCCAGTTCGTCTGCCCCGTCTCGAAGCCGCCGCACGAACTCCTCGGTTTCAGTCAGTATGAGGCTCATTACGCACCTCGCTCCCGCCCGTTTGTTCGGCCTCGGCCTGCATGTCCTCCAGGGCCCAGGCCCAACCGAGCGACTCTTCCTGGTGGCACAAGCTGCTGGCGGCCACCAGGTCGGCGATGGTGACCGGCGCCAGGGTAACCTTCACCCCAGAGGGGTGCCAGTATTGCATGGCTTCAGCGTCCGCCATCTTGTCGGCGAGCCGCTGCAGGCGCCCTGCTAGCTCGGGGTCGCCACCGTTCGGAGCATTCTCGCTCCACAGGTCAGCGACGCACATCAGGGTGGAGTACCGACTGCGGAGCGCTAGGATCGGCTGCAGGGACGGGTCGTCGGCCGGCTCCGGTCCTGCTTGGTCGGACTGGATGGAGTGGATCACTTCCACGGTTATTCAACCCCCAATTTCGTGCGCACCTGCCGCGCCCGCCGCTTATGCTTTGGGTTAGGATGGTTCGCGTTGTTGTCATTCAGTACGGATACGGCACGACTCGCGGTCGGGAGGCCATTCGTCGTCTGGTTCCCCTTGGCGTCCCGGGCGACCCACGTACACGATCCATTGGCCCAGTACACCTGGCGGATTTCCGAGAGCGTGAGCCGGCCACCGATCTGATCGGCCGGCATCAGCACGGTGGCCACCATGCCCTCGGGCCAGGGGCCCCCGCCCGGCAGCACGGTGTCGATGAACGCCTCGACGCTCCGGCTCGGTTTGGTCGTTACCCGCCTCACAGCCTCGTCGAACAGGTTCTGCAGCAGGTCGGCCCGCTCTTCAGATTTACGGGCACTGGCGATCACATCGCGACACAACGTCTTCCGCTTCTCTGCCCGCAGCAGCCCCAACTCTCGCTCGTAGTACGCTACGTTGCCCCGGAGAGTGTCTAGCTCCTCCAGCAGCTTACGGACACAGCGGTGCTTACCCGCCAGTCGGTCGATCATCTTCTTCGCCATCTGGGTCGGGCTCCTTTCCGGTGTCGAGCAGCAGGTCGGCGATCCAGCGGGCCCGACGCAGAGCGCAGTCGGCTTCTCCGGCCGTGTCATTGTAGCAGGTCTTGTGGGCTCGTGAGGGGGCCTCTCCTAGCCCCTGCAGGGCGGTACAACTACCAAGGAACGCGGCCCGGCCGTTCTCCGCCTCCCGCCGATAGAGACAAGGCCCCTGCATGGGGGTCTGTGTGTCCTTGGCGGCCGACCCCTGCAGCTTGAGGGCCACCAGGGCGGCTACCCGCTGCGCGAGTTGGTGTCCGTTGCCTTTGTGGCGCCCCGTATGCTCCAGGGCCTCAAAGTACATGACGGTCGCCTCGTAGGCCGCGTTGCTGACGCCGACCTCGGCGTCGGTCTTTGGGGCCCATTCTTGGGCCATCTCGTCTGTCTTCTTCACAATCTCATGCGGTCCCTGGATCACAGAGCGCCTCCGTCGTGGGTCTCCGGATTCTGGTCGGCGGATTCCACGATCTCGTTGAGTTGACGGGCAACCCAGGTGAGTGCTCGTCGCAGGTCCCCGAGCGTCTCCAGCCTGAAAGGAGGGCCGTCTGCCGCCCTCTCCTCCGCCTCTGGGGGCTCCTGTTGCTCTCCGGGGTCAGACTCTTCCTTGATGTAGGTGCGGCACATGCGCCACCCGGCGAACTTGGGGTCCAGGATCATATGGCTGTAATCGGCGCTCTGGTAGAATCGCAGCAGCAGCCCGTTGGGGTCGTAACTTCCATTGGGGTGTAGCTGCCTGGCAGTGACCCGGTGGCCCGGGGAGCACCCATCATGGCCTCCGGCAGGTCGGTGTTCGACCACCACGAACAGCGTGCCGTCGAGCGGGGTGTCATGGACGGGATCAAGTGGGTTGCCTACGAACCCCGACTCGTCTCGGTGCCTCCAGCGCACGTCGGCCTCCAGCACGTCTCCTTCGATTGCGACATCAATTCGTGGTTTGGTCGTCATGCGGTGCCCCTCCTTCGGGTAGCCCTTCGACTCTTGCGGCCTCAGCCTGCAGGGTGAGCCGTTCGTTGGCCTGCTTGACCTCACTCAGGAGCAGGCCGAGAGACCGGATCGTGTCGAGGGCGCGGGGCCCACTGACTCCCTTGGTGAGTTGCGGGAGCCCGACGACACTGGTGGCCGGAACCTCGACGACCGTCCCAGTGTCTAGCTGCGCCGTTGCGGTCCCGGTCTTGGTGCCCATATACACAGCCATCAGGTGGACGTGGTGGGTCCCGGCCGGGTCGAGCATCCCTGCGTCGTTGACGGGGACCCGCACGAGGCATGAGCCGCCAACCACGAGTGTACTCATCTCAGCAGCCATCTCAGTAGTCCTTCTGCCGGCGTGCATCCATCTCCGCCAGCAAGTGCTTGAGGTCTTCGGCCGAGATCAGGACCTCGACCGCTTCCTCGCCCTGGTAGGCTTCCAGGAACAGCGCAACGTCTTTGGCGTGGGGGAGCGAGGCCAAGAGCTTCCCGTCCTGCCAGGCTTCCCAGCCAGCGTTGGTGTAGGAGAGTCTCATTCGTGGTCCTTCCGATGGTCGCAGGTTTCCTGGCTGAGCGGCAGGATGGCCCCGCACTCGGGACACTGCCAAAGCAGGACGGCCCCGCACTCGGGACACTGCCAAGGATGGTCGGTCAGCCAGTCGCTCATCTTCTGAGTATACGGCTTACGCTTTTCGCTCATGAGTGGCGGCTCCTTGGCGTGGCATGTAGCCCTCGCCGTTGCAGGTTTCACAGCGGTCCCGGATGGTCGCGGTGTAGAGCGCGCTGTAGCGGGTCTCACGCTCGATCCGGCCCCGGCCGTGACAGTCGGGGCACTGATTGGCCTTTCTGCGATGCTCCAGGGCAGCCATCCCTTTGCGATCCAGCCTCCAGTGCGGGCCCTCGGGCTCGTAGGCGGCGTCGCAGCATGGGCAGAACATCGCATCGTGTCGGCGATCATAGGCCTTCTGCATGTCGAACCGATGCTTACACCACAGGCACTCGAACACCGGGCCGTTGTTGGTCTCCACGTCTACATCGGGCAGTGCCTTGCGCTGGGCAATCGTCAGTCTAGGCATGTAGCCCCTCTGCTTTCGCCCGCCGTAGCAGGGCGCGGACACGGCGCAACTCGTCCGTTGAGTGCGGCGTCCCGGTGTGGTTGATCTCCAGATACCAGGTCAACACCTCGGCCCGCGTCGGGAGGTCGTTGATGTGGAACTTGAACCCGACCTGAGTCATGCGAAGCCGGTCGGTGTACTGTGAGAACCTGGACTCGTAGGCGGGAATCTCGTCGGCCAGGAACCGCCGCACGGCGGTCAGCCGCTGTAGCCCGTCCACAATCTGGAGGGGGGTCGAGTACATCGGGCGGACGATCTTCCCGGTAGCGTTGCGCAGGGAGACGCCCCACGTACTGCAGTTCCAGTAGATGTCCTTGCCCGAGGTCGGACCCCGCAGGGCGTACTCGATGTAGGCGATCTGCTGTTTCGTCGTCCACACATGCCCCCGCTGGAAATCGGGATTGAGGTCCACCATGAACCTGTCCTCCCGGTTGTCGCTGTGCTGGCCGATCCAATGCTCGATGTCGTACCACGGCATGTCGATGCTGTAGGGGGCGCTCTTGGTGAACGTCGGGATGTCGGCGAACTTAGGCATCAGTGTCGGCCTCCAGATGAGTCACCCCCTCGCGCAGAATCTCCAGCATCCTCACCGCCACGTTGAGAGGGATGTGCCGCAGGTTCAGGGAAACACTCCCGCCTTCCTCTGGCCGGCACCCGACTTCACCGCACGCCGAGGCGCCGGGGAGGGAGACCCGCACCTCAACAAACTCCCTCGCCCCCGAGGGGGAGAGGGGCGTCACCCGGTCGGTGTATCCTAGTGCCGCCTGCACCCTTTCGGCGATCTCGTTCACCCGAGTCACGGCCTCCGCGTGCTCCGCGTCCCGCGCCTGTGCCTGCTGAAGCGCCACAGTATAACCTGGGAGCAGGCGCCGCTGAATCTCATTGGCTACCTGCTTCGCCGGTCGGCCGGAGCCCACGTTGATTTGTGGGTTGTTTTGGAGGCTGTTCCCCCAAGTCTTCGCGGCATAGTTCCCGCTGATTTGCCATTCTTTCGGTCTCTCCCACTTCGGGTACTCTCCCCACACCCACTGTTTCGTCTTCCAGACCCACGAGATTCTCATGTCACCACAGGTCAGCACGCACAGTGGATAGAACTCGTTGTGATTCTCGTTGTCCACACCTGCCCCCGACCACCCCTCCCCGAGGAATCCGGCAACCTCGGCGGCGAACTTGGACGCCGGACGAAGGTACTTCTCCGTCCGCGCCACGTCAGCCCGGTGACATTCGGCAATCACCGGGTAGTCAGAGGCGATCTTCTGCGCCGCCTCCTCCGCCGAACGCAGGCGCAAGTCCTTCAAGGAGTATGCCCTCCCCCCACGAGTGCGTTTCCGCAGGGACACCCACGACGTGGTATGGAGGCCGCCACCAAAGGCTACATCTAGCACCTCTCCCCCGGGGCCGGTCAGGGTCCCGTCATCCCCCGGTCCGACGTGCGCGCATCCCACCCAGCCTGCGCCGAGAAGTTCCGCGACCCGCCCTACCGGGATACGCTCCTGTTGCGCCGGCTTCGACGCCATGTCTCACACCTCTTGCCGGTCAGGGGCCGGCTCCCGGTTGTCGTCATCGAGCGTCTCGGCCGTCATCGGCGACGGGGCCAGTCTCACGCTCCCTGGTTGTTCTGCCTGCTTCCAGACCCGGAACTCGCCTGGGCAGGTCAGCTTGCTGCAGGTCGGCTTCCATCCGGCTCCCGCCGGCCGAGTCTTCTGCACGAACAGACGCACGACGAGCCCCTGGGGCCCCTGGGTGACGCTCCACGGCCGCCCCACGAACTCGTCGCCGTTGTCCAGGGTGATGAGGATGTCTGAGTCGTCGCCGGCGACGGGCGTCTCGTCCGTCGTGAGGGGGTACAGGGCCCGCCACCCTCCTGCGGGGACCCCCAGGAGTGTGGCGATCTCATCGGACATCTCGTTGGCGTCGTAGTCTCCGTCGAGGCGCGCCTTCTCCTGGCCGTCGAGGTAGAACACAGTGATCGGGAGGTCCTCGATCCCCCGCCAGTGCGCGGTCTTACTAATGAGGCTGCTGTCTTCCTTCTCCACGTCCACGTAGAGCATCTTGACGTGGCCGGTGTAGGCTGGGGCGAGGGTCTGCAGGGCATTCGCCATCCCCACACAGGGGCCCCACCAGCCGATCCAGTACATCAGGATCACGGGGAGGTCGCTTGCGAGGACCTCCGAATCGAACGTCTCGTCTGTTACCCGCGTCAGCGTCGGCCTCACAGGGAGCCCTCCTCGTCGTCGTTGTCGTCGTCACTCTCTCGAACGATCTCGCGCCATCCCCGGCGGAGCTTCTTGTTGGGCGCAGCCCGGAGAAGCATGCCGTCGTAGGAGCCCTCCCGGCGCACCAGGTGCTCACCTCCCAGCCGCCCCCGGATGCGCCAGATCGGCTCGTAGACGTACCTGGTCTTGTCCTCCAGGACCTCTTCCACCGCGTCGCTAATCTCGGCGCACGGATACAGGGCGACGTAGTCACCGGGCAGCGGGGGGACCCGCTCCAGGTCGGCTTTGGCGTTGAGGTGGAGGGTGTGCGCGGCGCTCGCTGCGAGGTTCGCTCGATCAACGTCGGCACGGGTGTCATCCACCTTCTGGCGGGCCGCCATGAGGCGCCGCCTCACACAGTCGGGCCTCAGGCATCTACGGTCGCTGTCGAGCTTCTCGCACATGGGCCTGCTCCTTCGTTCGGGTCTCCTCTTGAGGTGTTCAGCGTTTGCTGAAAGGGGCCTTGTCGGTGAAAGCCCGCCGCCCCCGGTCTGCTGTCTCATGCTGCTGTCCGCCCCCGCTCCGTCTTGGCGCCCCTTCCGGGGACCCCCGGCGATCTTCAGTCGTCACTGGGGACTCGCTTCTTGTCGCTCCTGTTCCATCAGGTACAGCAGGGAGATCACGTAGGAGGCCAAGCCCGGCAGCGTCATCCACTGCCAGTGGCCGGCCAGCCACGCCCAGGTCCACGAGGGGGTCTTCTCGGCCATGAATGCCCCCAGGTGCATCAGGAAGACCCATCCGAAGGTGACGACCAACCACCAGCCTCCCGGTCTCATCGTCGTGCCACGCGCCTCCTGTTTCAGTGGTTCCCTGCCCCTACTCCTCTGCCGTCCCCGCCGGGGCCCCCAACAGGCCCCCGGCCCGCGCGACCCTAACCCCTGCCCCTCTCTCCCTCCTCCGTCAGAGAGGTAGGAGCCAGGTAGGTAGGTAGTAGTGGCATCCCCTCCTCATACCTCATCCTCGTACAGGCACTGGAGTGCTCTGAGAGGGTGAAGCGTAGCTGCCTGGCCTGTCTCAGCGTCAGGGCAGTGTAGTCGCCCCCTCCGGGGCTCTCTCGGGTGATCTTGGAGGCAACGTCGAGCGCAGCTAGCCAGGGCAGCAGATCGTAGTCGGGGTGAACCCCCTCCAGTGGGCAGGTCAGCAGGTGAGTCGAGAGCCGGTCATACAGGTCGGAGACCAGGTCCGGATGGATCAGGATGCGGTCCAGGGAGGGGATAACGCCCTGGCGGCAGTGGAGCAGGGCTCGGGAGAGCAGGTCAGGGTAGTCGAGGAGGTAGGTGTTCATCAGTTCGCCCTCCTGGACTCCATCGACTCTCAGGGCAACCCGGTAGGCCCCGGCAGGCTCCAGCACCACCTGCGGGAGGTCGAGAGAGGGGGCTATCCCCGACTCCAGGAGCGGCATCCGGCGCAGGGTGTTCCTCAGGAGGGTCACCACAGCCCCTGGGGTGAGGTTTCTCGGCTTCGGGGGGAGGTTCGAGGGAGGGACATCCCCCGCCTCCACTTCCACAGGTTGCGGTTGAGGATGAGCCTCTACAGTGGGTAGGCCCTCTCCAGTGGGTAGGTCATCTCCAGCAGGCGGGGCCTCTGGGGGTGCCTTGAGGGGGGGTGGGGGCACAGGCAGGTCAGCCCTGGCTCCCCGGAGGATAGGGTGGGGCGGCGGCCCCAGGAGGGGCGCCCCGATGTTGTCCTCTGTCTGGGTCTTGGTGGGCTCCTGCTCCCAGGGGGACTCCGTGGTGGCAGACCCAGGAACGAGGTCTTTGGGCTTCGGCAGAATGGGCGGGAGGTGCGTGGTCATGGTGTGGCGGTCCTCTCTGGTTGCCTGGCTGGTTGCCTGGATGGCTGGGCATGGCTGCTCGTGCGGCTCAGTCTAACCCTTATTCGGCCACAAGTCAAGACCGAAGGGGCCGATGGTGGCCCCGAGGTCGTGGGGCTCGTCTCTGGTGGGGAATGAGGGACCAACGGCAAAGCAACGGGAAAGCAACGTAGGTCGGGATGAGGACAACGCGATGAGGGCGGGGGCGCGAACGTGGGCAGGAACGTTGGGCATCGTGAGGGGCCCAGGTGGAAGGGTGAGGAAAGGGCGGAAGAACAAATGGAGCCGAGCGGGATAGGTCGGCTGGATTCGGGATTTCCCTACTACTATGTAGTAGGAGGAGTGGACTCTGGGAGAGAGGGAGGGAGGAGGGAGGAGAGGGGAAGAGAGAGGAGGATTGGGAAGACAAGCCTGTAGAATACGACCCTCTTCCTCTTCCTATCTCCCGCTCTTCCTCTTCCTATCTTCTCAGTACCCTCTTCCTGTCTCCCTCTCCCCTCATCCGTCTTCTCCAACCCCACATGTATCTTCGTGGTTCGCTCGGGGACCACCGAAGACATCACGAGCCCGCGTAGCCCCGTAGAGGCTCGCCTGAGCCCCGTAGGGACGATTCGGCGCTACTTCGGACGGCCCAACCACCGAAGCGCGTATACGAGGCCGATGATCCCACACCACAGGAGGGCCACGAACAGGGGGATTGCCGCCAGAAGGTAGTCATCGTAGAAAGTATCCCCCACTGCCGCTACCCCGCCTCTCTGCTGTCGGTTTCGGGGGCCAGACCCGGAACGAACACGACCTCAACCTCATTGACGTACCATATGGTGCACAGGCGTGTGGCTGCTTCGTCCACACGGGGGGTGCCCGTAACCCGCTCGACCAGCAGACGCCCCACGAACTTGTACTGGTTGCCGACCCTGCGGGTCTCCAGGCGCCCGGTCCCCAGGAGGGACCAGGGCTGGCCATTCCAGTACCCCTCAATCAGGTAGTGAGTCTTGTCGTCGTACTTCAGGATGCTGTGGCTGAGCCAGACATTCGGGGGCACCATGCTACGGAGCTTGGTGAGCAGTTGGCCCAGATTCTCGGCGGTTTGGCTGATCGAGAGGGCGATGTCGGCCTCCTCGACCCCCTTGTGGGCCTCCGTCCACTCGTGCTGCATGTCCTGTACGGACGACAGGCACTGCTCGGTGGTGCAAATGAGCTTCTGCAGGACGGCTATGTTGTTCATGGCTGGTCAGCCTCACTTCCTCTCGCTCTGCTTGCCGGGGCTGCAGAGCCACACGAGTGCGTACACGACGCCGCCGATTACGAGCCCCCAGAACAGCATCGCTGCGAACAGGTAGCCTCCCAGGAAGCAGCCATCGTAGAAAGCCGGGTCCATCGCCGTTACCCCTTCCTCCGTCGCCTTCGTGCGACGGCGATCAGGGCCCACAGGCCGATCAAGCAGGCCAGTAGGCCCCAGAACTCATACCCTAGAGCGAGTACGGACTGCCACCAGGCAGCCCAGGTTGGGCATCCCATTACAGGAGGTCTTATCTGTCCGCCAGGACAGGAGACCATCTCTGCCCGTGAGGGCGGGGGACCTTCTCTGTCCGCCAGGACGGGGGCAAGTCTCTCTGCCCACCAGGACAGGAGTCAGTCCATCTGCTCGCAGGGATCGTCCAGCCCCTCGCAGTCGGGGCACAGGCACTCGTATGCCGGCTGGAACGTGTACCCCCTCACCTCATGCTCTGTGGGCTGCCCACAGTTGTAGCAGGCCCACACGCGGCGGCCGTCCTCATGTTCGGTGACTCCCAGCATGCTACTTCTCCTCTCTGCTGTCGTGGTCCGCCGGGGGCTTGTGGTCGGTTGGGTCTAGCTCCACAGCGAACGTGATCTCAACCTCATTGACGCACCACAGGGTCCTCAGGAGTGTGGTTGCGTCGGTCATCTCGGGGGTGCCCGTAACCTGCTCGACCAACAGGTGCCCCACGAACTCGTAGCTATGGCCTATCGGGCTGGCCCTCAGACCCCCGGTCCCCAGGATGGACCAGGACCGGCCGTTCTGGTACCCCTCGATCAGGTAGTGGGTCTTGCCGTCGTACTTCAGGGCGCTGTAGCTGAGACGAACCATCAGGGGCCCTACGCCGCCAGTGATTACCTGCTCCTGCTGACGGACCTTGGTGCGCAGTTGGTCCAGATGCTTGGTGGCTCGGCTGATCGAGAGGGCGATGTCGGTCTCCTCGACCCCGTCGTGGTCATCCATCCACTCGTGCTGCATGTCCTGCATGGATGACAGGTGCCGCTCGGTGCTGCGGATGAGCTTCCGTAGGACGGCTATGTTGTTCATGGCTGGTTGCCCTCCTCTCCCTGGTACTCCCAGGTGTAGTTGGTTTCGTTTCCGCACTTACGGCAGACAAAGGGGTTGGCACAGCGGAGGATCACCCGGATGTGGGGCCCCTGGTCCTCGGTCCTGTACCACCTGCTCTTGGTGCCGCACCTGCCGCATATTCTCCTGGCCTTGGGGCCGGGAGACGCCCCCGGTGGCGATCCACCCTCCTGGGGGGTCTGTCCGACCGGGGAGGGGGTCAGTCTGCCCTGCAATCCGTTGCGGCGGAGGTACTCACGACCCGCCTCCAGGCTGCAGGTACGCCCAGCGAACTGGGTGGCCCTCTTGGTGGAAGCGACCAGACGGCCGCCCGAGCCACACTGGTCTGTCTTGAGCCAGCCCTTGTAGGCCTTATCGGCGAAGTCGGTGGCGTCCACATGGACGTAGAACAGTTGGCTCATGGTGCTCACGCTCCTATGGGGACGGCGTGGGGCGACGCAGGCGCCCGCTTCAGTGCCTGAGGCGTGTCCTCGGGCAGGTCATTCTGGGGATCGTTGTGGACCGGGAGCAAGTTCTGCTCGGGCTCCCAGGTCTTGCCCCCATCATCCCAGCGGACACCGTAGTACGGCGCCGGCGTGGGGCGCGGAGGTAGGGTCTCGATGGTGCCGCGTCGGTGTCGGGGGGCCCTCATGTTGCGGGGAGCCCAGATCACCAGGCGTCCCACCTCTAGTTGGAATGGCATACGACCCCCTCCTCCTCGATGATCTCCAGGGGGGTGACCCGCGAGAACGCCAGCTTCCCGTTGTCGTAGCGCACGTAGTTCCCCTCGGCCCGCAATCGCAGCAGGACTTGGGGCGCATTCCGCACCCGGCTGTTTGTGGGCAGTACGGCCCAGCGGGCAGCCTGCGGGCTGTTGTAGACGTAGTAGCCTCCCCCGTGTTCTTTGCGGGCCTGCTCGATGAGAGTCTGACCGAGGACGTACTCCGTCCGGCCGTTGTAGATCGAGACGAGACGACCATCCTCCAGGCGGGCCACCATCTTGTAGTAGAGTTCGCCGCCCTCCCGATTGGGGGGCCTGTGCTGTCGGGCGCACTTGCGCAACTCCTTCGGGTCTACCCCGAACACGGCGGCCACGTGCGGAATCGACCGACAGTGGGTCATGCGGGAGTAGGGATGAGACCGCGACGGATTACGCACCCCGTTACAGCAGTCTTGGTGCTCAGCCTCCGTGGGGTACCAGCGTCCTGCCTTGTCGAAGGTCCCCTCCGGGTGCTTCCGGCGATCCTGTCTGGCCTCGTACTCCTGGTAGGCCGCCTCTATCTGCTGCCTCTCCTCCATCTTCTGTCTTCCTTCCTGGCCGCCTCTTGCGGGCTGGGCCTCATACTCCTCTTCTATAGCTGTACACAGGAATACGCGCAGGGGGCGAGACCTGTCTTCGTAGAATTGGGTAGCTCTCCTGTTCAGCGAAGATACTCACGAGTACCGCGCAGGAATACGCGGAGCGTGGTTGGCGGCGTTAGAGCCGAAGCAATCTCTTCTGATTTCAAGGTCTAGGAATTGGAAGAACGGCCTGTTCAGGAGGCTACGACGCGGTTTTAGGAAGATGAGGGAGTAGTCTGGCACCAGAGGGCCCTAACGCCGCCCCACGACAAGAAAAAGGGGTTGACATGAATCGCTGAATCGCGTATTCCTGCATGTAGGAGCAGAAGGAGGTGAAACCAGATGACGGTCAACGTAGACCCGACTGAGGACCTCCAGGTGCTCGCGCCCGCCTCAGCCGAGGGGCTGGATGGGTACGAGTGTTGCGAGTGCGGCAACACGATCTACATAAGCTCCTCCGAAGATCAGCCGTTCCCTCGCAGATGCGATCAGTGCGGGGAATGGCAGTGGGAGCGGGCCAGATAGACCCAACCCTGGTCCTACGGATCAGAGGACTAAGAAGAGGAGACCGAGAAGTCATGCCGGAACTGAAGGAACTGAAGGTTCATCAGCTTGTCTACGTCCACGCGAACGTCCCCGGCCTGGGCCTCGTGCGCGGCTGGGGGAGGGTGGACGTACCCGGGGGTGCCCTGGTAACCGTGGAAATGGCTACGGGGCTGGTGGGCGACGAGTGGTGCCAGATCAACGAGGACTACCTCGATCCTGACGATTGGGATGAGGTATGTGTCGTCGAGGTCTCCAGGCTGGATGTCTACACGAGCGACGAGGTCGAGTACGGGAACGAGCCTGCGGGCCCCCCTAATCGTCCTGGTCTACCCGATCCCACCAGCGCCCCTCTTCGCCCGCGCTATGTCTCCGTTGTTGTGGAGGAGGGCGGGATCATCGTGGTCAATGCCGGGGAGGACCTCGACACGGTAAGGGAGGAGGCCAAGTCAATAGTCACGAATTGGGGCCCCGAGACCATCCTGAAGGCGGTGGTCTTCGAGTTCGACGACCCCGAGGCCGTCAAGCAGGTCGAAGAGCAGTACAAGCTGGTGGAGACACTCCACGGAGAAGGAGCAACAGATGGCGCGCTTCATGGCAGTCGTTCGAGGTAACCGGGGGGACACTAGTCGCCTCGGCAGCAAGGAGTCCGGGATCAGCGCCAGCGCCCAGGGTTGGCGGGTGGGCATCTGGGTGAGGGGGAGGGTCCGCAAGCAGGAGGGTGAGGAGCAAGATGTCTTCGACGTGTGGGCCACGGGCGGAAGTCTGGGCGGCGTCGAGGAACGGCACCTCGCCGAGGTCTCCCGCAACGGAGGAGGCTACGTGGTTCGAACCAAGGAGGGCGACCAACTAGACCTCCTTCGAGAGGTGACCACCAAGCTGTACGAGGCGGCGGGTGACGATCCACTGCCCAAGCAGGCTGTCCACCTGTTCGCCGCTATCGTCCTGGACCGGGCGTATCCGCTCTCTCTCGACGATCCCGACGACAACAGCTTCTATGGGCTGATCGTCGAGACGTTCGGCCCGTGCGACAACCACGAAACCTGTCACGGGGTGTGGGGCCACATCAGCACCCGCCCGAAAGGGGAGTAAGGGGGGCGAAGTGTACTACGTCAAGCTGACCGACGCGCGTGGGCGGACTCACGGCCCCACCTACTGGGGCCCCGGGGTCAGACACGAAGCGGCACCGGGGACCCCCAGGCTCTGCACCCACACTGTCATTCACTTCTACCCGGGGAGCACTCTCCGGGAGGCGGGGGCCCTGGCGGTGCACATGAACCCTGTCCAGGCACGATTCCGGGACCCCAGGGCGTGGACGTTCTGGCCGGAGGGGGATACGGTGTCGGATGGTCTCCAGTCTGGATGCAAGGCGGGGACCACTCTGGAAGAGGTGGCGCTGCCCGAGGTGACGGTGGAACAGAGAGTAGAGACGGCGCTACGCTGTACTATGCGGGTGCGCCGCGTCAAGATGCGGGCGTCGTGGGCGGAGAGGTGGTTGTCATGGGCGGAGAGGTGGTTGAGTGGCGAGGACCGATCAAAGGAGGCGGCGGAGGCGGCGTGGACGTGGGCGGCGGAGGGGTCGGTGTGGGCGGCGTGGGTAGCGGCATGGGCGGCGAAGTCGGCGGCTGAGGAGAAGGCGGAGGCGGCATGGGCGGCGGCGTGGACGGCGGAGGCAGCGCTCAAATGGAACGCAGCCACAGAAGTCGCCGAGATTGCTGCCGAGGTATACTACCGAGGAGAGGAGGCCCAGGAGTGTACCACATCAAGCTGACCAACCAGGACGGCACCACGACAAGTGGTACCCAGTGGGGCCCCGGGGTCAGACACGAAGCGGCCCCCGGGGAGGTTGCGCTTTGTGCCCCTACTGCGATCCACTTCTATTCGGGGAACACCCCTCAGGAGGCCCTGGCTCTTGCGGCTCACATGAACATCGTCCACGGGGGGTTCAAGAGCCCCAGGGCGTGGACGTTCGAGCCGGAGTGGGCAGTGGTGTCGGACGGGGCTACCTCCGGGTGTAAGGCGGGCACCACACTGGAAGAGGTGGGGCTGCCCGAAGTGACCGTCGCGCAGAAGGTGGAGGCGACGATCCGGTGCGCTCTGCGGGTGTGCCGCCACGAGAGGTGGAGAGTGTGGGCTGAGGGGTGGTTGAGCGGGGACGACCGGACGCAGGCCTCTGCGGAGTTTGCGAAGAGGGCTGCGGAGGAGGTGTGGTCGCTGGAGAGGGCGGCTGCTGCGATGGCGGCGTGGGCCGCGAGGGACGCGGCGGCGCTGGAGGTGGCGGAGCAGAAGGCGGCAGCAGAGAAGGCAGTGGTGATGGCGGTCGCCATGACTGCGATGGCGGAGTTAGTGGAGAGGGCGGCGGCCGCCTTGTCTGCGATGGTGGTGAGGATGGACGGGGCAACGACCGCGAGGGAGGTCTTGGTGAAGAAGGCAGATGAGGTGGACGTGGAGACGTTGGTAGCGGAGGCGGCCGAGGCATCAAGGAATGAGGTCGCAACGCTGTTGGGGAGTGTGACAAGAGTAGCGGCGTGGGGGGCTATGTTTACAAGACACGCAGCCCCTCCCCTCTCTCAGGTCATCGGAGAAGTGTACTACCGAGAAACGGAAGGAGAGTAACAAAGAGATGGCGAAGGTACTGAACGACATTCTCACCAAGATCGAGAGCTTTCGTGGGGAGGTTCCCGACACGACGCTCGATGCGGTCAAGGCCCACTTCCTGCGCGGGGAGCAGGGCGGCGACTTCGTTGAGGCCGCTCTGCGCAACGAATTCGTGGCTGCGGCCACCAGGGCCGACCGGAAGAACCTCGACGCAATCGACGAAGTCGCCCGTCTGCTCTACACCGCCCTCCCCGCACCTGCCTGGGGCAGCGCTCAGCAGGTGGCGATCTGGAAGAGCGAGCGGCGCTCCGCTCCGTTCGAGGATGAGGCTGCGACTCAGAAGACCGAGGCAGGGGCGGAGTGTCCCGTCTGCGGGAACGGCAAGCTCCCTGACGGCACCCTGTCCAGCCCCGAAGACCTTCACCACCTGACGGATCGGACAGCCAAGAATGTCGTGGTGAGCGGCGACCCCTGGCAGGACACGGGAGGCCGGCTCGGCGACTACGAGGCCATAGTGGTGTTCTCCCGCAGCGGGGAGGACGACGGCAGCGCGCTCGACGACGTGCCCACTCCCAAGTACCCCGGCCTGTCGATGGGGCAGCGGCTCGCCTGCCAGTTGGCAGAGGAGCTACAGCGGGCTTACGACCTGACCCACATGGGAGGCCGCTTCGAGGTCAAGCTGATCGACTTCCGGTGCGGCAAGGATGCCCCCGAGAAGCTGGTGGACGACGCCCTCTCCCTGTACCGGGTCGCGACCAGCCACATCGGGGATGTGTTCTCCAGCGCCGGGATTGCGGGGGAGGTATTGGAGGCTGTCTGCACCCTGCTGTCGGGCAACCGGCTGGCTGCGTACCGTGAGGACGAACTCGGTGGGCTTCTGTACACCCTCCGTGACAGGAACGCGATTCCACCGAAACTCACCAAGCAGATCGACTGGTGCTGAGCCCCTGGAATTGTAGAGGGAGGCTGTTCAAGGGGGCGGCCTCCCCTACTTCTTCCGTGATGTGCGTCAACCAGTGGCTCTAACGCCGGAGGAGGTGAGTGCCATGCGTCGGTGAGCC
>Ga0233425_10003505_pt1 | contig 28249 bp, 21 predicted proteins | sample Watercolumn_Towu_2_FD_181712 | JGI IMG/M metagenome (GOLD analysis project Ga0233425, IMG submission 181712) | Freshwater microbial communities from Lake Towuti, South Sulawesi, Indonesia - Watercolumn_Towuti2014_140_MG | ecosystem: Environmental > Aquatic > Freshwater > Lake | place...
GGAATTGGTGCCACGCACCTTTCGGGATTGCAGGAGGCTGATCGTGATCGCACGAAAGACGGGTTCCAGTTGGTCGAATTCGCGATCCTCCGCCTGCCAGAGAATCAACAGCGTCTTCCCCAACGCGCGCGTTGCCAGGACGCGCGCATTGACAAGAAAATCCAGACAATAGAAACACATGTCGCAGCCGGACGAATCCACTCCAGCCAACCGTTCGCTGACCTCCAGTGTTTCGAGGCCTTCGTATTCCTCACGCATGGAAGCGAGCGTCTGTTCTATCAGTGTTTCCGGTTCCGTATTCGGAGCATACACCATCAGCGACCAGAAACCGCTGTCCGGGCTCTGGACCGAGACCGAGTACGGCATGTCCTGCACCTCCTCATCCGTGATCCGCCAGTTCTCCGGATAGAGGAAGCAAATGCCGGATCGGTCGTAAGATGCCGTCATGGCTGAAGTCCTTATCACTGGCGTCAGGTTTCGGCAGTCCACATGGTAGCACGGAACCGGGAACGACGAACGGCGCTATGGCGGCATTTGAGCAGTTCTTTCGATTCCAACTTGCTGCCGTGGCGGGCTTTTGCTATGGTCGCACGCCCCAGCGGCAGCGATGGCGAGGTTTGCGCTTGCGCTGACACTGCCGAGATGACGATGAACATGGCCAGAGCGTCATACCTGGTGGTGCGGTGGTCGACCCCGGGGTCGGCTCCAACCAGGTCGATAACGCGCTTTGTACGGGCTTGTCAGTCTCATATTGCGAGTGTTCCATGTCACTGCGGCGTACATCGACTGTGATGCACTCGCAGCTCAGGGCAATTTGCTTTGCCGGTTGGCTGTCATTGCTGGGGATATGGGTGGCGGTGAGCGTGGCAGGGTGTGCCACTCTGCGGCGTAATAAGGCGGCAGACCCGGTGCTCACGTCACGTCAACTGTCGCTGCGCGGTGTGGACGCCATGCACCGCGGGCGGTGGGACGACGCGGAATCGCTATTCCGGTCCGCTATTGAGGCCCATCCTGCGGATGAGCGGGCTCACCGGCAATATGCGGAAGTTTTGTGGCGACGCGGTCATCGCGACGAAGCGATCAGCCAGTTGGAAGAGGCGGTCCGGTTGTCGGGCGGTGACCCGGAAATGCGCGTGCAACTGGGCGAAATGTACTTGGATCGCGGGGATGTGCATCAGGCGTGGGGGCAGTCCGAGCAGGCACTCGCATCCCACCGCCAACTGCCTTCGGCCTGGGCTCTGCGCGGGGACCTGCTCCGTTGCATGGGGCAACTGGACGAAGCGCTGACGAGCTACCACCGAGCGCTGTCCTATGAGCCGCGGTATCCGCGGGTCCAAATTGCCGTGGCGGAAATCTATCGCAACCAGGACCGGCCACAACGGGCGCTAGCCACCCTGCAGCTCCTCATCGAGCAATACGGTACCGACCCGCCTCCCGCCGACGTGTGGATGCTTCAGGGGCTGGCATTCAAGGCTCTCGGCCGCTACGACCAAGCCATCGAGTCCTTCGCTCAGGCGAAGCAAACGGGGCAGCCCAACGGGGATCTGCTATTCCACTTGGCCGAGACGCATTGGCTGGCGGGCGACGTAGCGAACGCTCGTTTGGCCTTACAAGCGGCGCTGGAGTGCCATCCGGAACACTCGCCAAGCAAGCAACTTCAGGCCGAAATGCTGGCCGGCTCGCACCACCTCACCGCGGGATTGGACACGCAAGTTCGCTGACGTTATGTTCAGTCCGCGGTTTGTCTCTGACTGCGTTCAGTGTCCCCGGCGGCCCGCTGACGTCCCCGGATTTGACGAGCGGCGTTTTGGAACCTAGGGTTCTGTAGGTAAGTCCGTCCGCGGAGCCGTCTTTCCGGCAGTTCCCCCCCGACACACCAACTTCCTTTGCGGAGATCCAAAATGTTGCCCGAGATGGTCGTCGCTCCCTCGCTTCCCCCCTTTCTGGAACGTCGTGTCAATCCAGAACCGCGCGACGCGGGAGTTGAACGACGGCAATTCGCCAACAGCCACGAGGAACTCTCTTCTGAAGCGCGCGAACTGGCGATGGCCATCGACGGGTACAAGTTGCGCCATCGCCGTCGCTTCATTGCCTACGAAGAGATGTTGGCCGTCGTGAAAGGCCTTGGGTATCACCGGGACGAGTGATTCTGCGCCCCAGACCGCCAATCGTGGGACGCCGAGCAACAGGCCAACTCCGGCGGACATCAGCAGATGGTATCGGTCGCGCGCTAACCCGGATTCACCACCGAGGCACAGAGGGTGAAGAAAGGACAAGTAAGGCAAGTAGTTTCGCAACGATCACGCTTGGATCGAATCTGACAAGCTGTAAACCCCGCCTCTTGTATTTTCCTCTGTGTTCTCTGTGGCTCTGTGGTTGCTCTTCTGGTTTCGTGCATTATCCGGGCTAATCGCCCATTGCCCCCCCACAGTCTACTCTTCGCCGGCCGTCTTCGTGCGTCCCATCGCGATGTCGAACTCGCTGACTGACGGCACCAACATCGCCGCCGTTGTGAAACCGTAGGTGATGGTGATGACGAGGAACACGGTCAGTTCACGATCGCGCAGCACAAAACTGACGATTGCGAAGAACGTGGCCACGGGCAGTAGCAGAGAAGCCCAGAAAATGGCCGAAGACGGATTGCGATTTCCCAACGCGACGTAGAGCCCGATGCTGCCTCCCATGATGAAGGCCAAGAACGGGGTCAATTGCGTCTGGAATGAGCCGCTGAACGATACCATCATCACGATGCAGGTCACCACACCGACGAACAGAAAGAAGACGGCACCCAGGCTGACGCTGATCGCCGTCCGAGAATTCGCGTAGGTGATGCCGCAGTGAATCCCCAGCATGCTCACGAAGACGTCCAAGATCAGTAGTCCGCTGGCCAGCAGTCCCAGGTGCTGCCCCGACAATCCGCCGCGGTACCAGAGGTAGACGCAGAGCACGAGGGGCAGGAGCACCATCTCCTTGGTGATCCAGAGGACACCTCCGAGTTTGCCGAAGATGAACTCCCGTGGTGACAAGTCCGAAACCAGCAACAAATCCAAGGATTGCCCGTCACGCTCGTTGGTTATCGAGTTCACGGCCAGCGCATTGACGATCACCAGGCTGACGAGGAAGAACGGAACCAAGGTCCAAGCGGCCGCGGGAACGACAGACTGCAGTCCCATCTGATCGATGTCCGCCGCTCCCGAAAGATAATTCGACAATCCAAACCAGGCCATTGCGAAAAGCACCACATAGCCCAGCCTCACGATGAGCACTTTCCGGCCGTACGCCCATGTGCACACCTCCCGCCATAGGATCGGGTTGTCCCAAACCGCTCGCGTGCGCATGACGGCTCTTGCCCGACGTGCATCGACGTGTTGAGCTCGGGCTGCTTCCGCTCGCGCCGCATCCGTCGGGGCCTTTGTAGCGGCCTCCCATTGCTCGCCCCGCTCCGCACTCCAGATGGTCCCGCTGTCCGATTCCTCGATCTGACCGGGGCGCAGTTCGCGCGACGGATTCCAGACACGCACCCGAGCAATGGACCAGGCGTTGAGCAGCGCGGCGATACCCAGTGACAGACAAGCGTACACAAGCGCTCCGTCTGGTGCGGTGAAAGATCGTCCGTCCGGGGCCGGTCGGGCGGCTGCCAACACGGCGCGCAGCGGGCTGAAGGACGTGGCCGCGGTTTCGCAAGACACTCCCGCCACGCGGTCAAACAACACACCCCGATGGACGGCTTCCCACATGACCAGCCACATCACCAGGACGAGGGCTGTCAGCGAGAGCGTCTGAAAGGTCTTCTCGCGCCACAGCGCGAACATCGAACCGAGGCTACCTGCCGCCAGGACGGTTGTTAACGTAACTATTATCACGCGAATGACTTGGCTAAACGATATGCCGCCGAAGAGTGTGGCCAACATGAACAGCGGGAGGCTGGCGGCCAGCATCACGAATACATCCAACAAGCTGGCGAAAAGTTTGCCCAGCACCAGTTCTGAGTTGTTCAAGCGAGTCATGAGCAGCAGAACGAGTGTTCGCCGGTCCTTTTCCTGCGCTACCGCTCCCGCGACGCCGAAGGCAGCCAGAAAGATCAATAATGCCAATTGGAACGGTGCCAGGATCTGAAAGAGAATGGACCCGAAGCGGGCCATGTCGCCGACGTTGCGGATGATCTGCGTGCCCGCCACGATGAGCCAAGCCGTCCAGAAGACGAGCAGCAGGACCGTGACGTAGACCGATCGATAGACGAAATGCCGCGGCCGACGCGGCGTCGTGACGGCCTCACGGCTGAATACGGGGCCAACAAACAAGCGGGAGGCTCCTTGGTAATCGCGCAAACCGGCAGGTCGCCTGAAGACACCGCCTGCATTTGTGTTGCCCAGCCAAGCGACGGCGATCTCGGCCGCGACATTATAGCCGTAATACGCAGTTAGTGGGGGGCCGGTTCACCTCCAGATGTGACATCGCGCGGCGTCCTACCGGCGCGCTGGAGCAGTCCCCGGCAGCGGTGCCACCGAAACCCGGTGGCCCTATCCGGTGTTAGTTAGTCAACCAACCGGGAACCGGCGAAGCCCCCACAGCCATCGCGCCTCCCGGGTGATGTCGCTGATTTGGTCCGGTATAATCGCGACGTTGCTTCACCACACCTTGCCACGCCGGTAGCCATGCACTGCTTCCGCGAACCAGCCACACCAGAGAAGTGCTCCGCGGTGTGGGGCCGCACACCCGGCACACAATCACCATCACATTCGGCATTCGAGATAACTGACCCACAGCATTGCGTATTACTCGCGTGGAACGCGGGGATTTCCTGAAGCCCGGCGTCATGACAACTGGATGTCATCCGCCGCCGGCGCGACATTTACGAAGGGGTTCGGCATGAAGAGTCTGGCTCACAAGTTCGTTCTGTTGACGTTGGCCGTGCTGCTTGCTTTGCCGCTGTGCGCTGCGGAAGGCAAGAAGCGTGGCGGAAAGAAGGGAGAAGGCAAACAGGACCAGGTTTCGCAACTGCTGGCGAAGCTGGAGAAAGCGAACCTGACCGCGGACCAAAAGACGAAGGTCGACGAAGTCATCGCCAAGTTCAAGGACAAGATTGCAGAAGCGCGCAAAGCCGTCCCGGCGGAAGTGCAGAAGGCCATGAATGACGCGCGCAAACAGGCATCGGCAGACGGCAAGAAGGGCAAGGAGTTGGATGAAGCGGTGAAAGCGGCCGTAAAACTGACCGATGAACAGGCGGCTGCCCTACAAGAGCTACGCGATCTGAACATGGCCATGGTGAAGGAAGTCGCTGGCCTGCTGACCGAAGAACAACGCACGGCGGCCGAGTTGAAGATTGGGGGGGGCAGGAAGCGCAATCAATAGGTTGAGCACTTCTTGTTCCGCGCTCATACCCGACCGGAATGGTCCCCGGGGCCGGCATCGAATTGGTGTCGGCCCCGTTTTTTTGCGTCGGATTCGCCCCACCTGATTCGAGTTGGCCTGTTACCCGCCGAAATACTGGGTACAGTGAGTCGTTGACGACTCAAAACGGTCCCACGGCCAATGGGAGCTCAACCGCGGCGTGCCGACGCCGCCACTCGCTCCTGGCCACGTTGTTCTCGGGTTGCGGGCAGGGGGGGATTCCGATGGATTCTCGGCAGACTGCCAACCGCTTGTTGCTGCTTGTCGTGCTGTCCGCCCTGGGACTGCTGCTGGTTCTGGTGCCGCCTTGGGTCGCCAACCAGATCCGTTTCGTCTCCGAAGCCGGTACCCCGTGGCTCTACGTCTATCTCGCCCTCGTCGGCAGTGGCACTCTGCTGTTGCTGACCATGTCGTGCACGATCCTATGGCGGCTGTGGCAGACCGGTCGCCGCAAACAGCAGCGACGCCAACAGCGGGGCCGGGATCCGAGCCAATTGAGTCGAGCCGAGCAGGAGGGTGAGCTGGCGGAGAACCTGGCTGCGGTGCAGGATTTGCAGGCCGAATTGGCGCCCGCAGAGCCGTTGCGGCGGGAGTTGGACCCTCTCGCGGAGAAGATCGCGCTGAAGCGGGAGAGCCAGAAACTCGAAATCGTCGCATTTGGCGCGATCTCCAGCGGCAAGTCGTCCCTGCTCAATGCATTGGCGGGCCGGGACGTGTTTCCCACGGATCCGAAGGGAGGCACCACGCTGCACCGCAATGAGGTGCCTTGGCCCGGTCGGGACAAGGTGGTCCTGGTGGATACGCCGGGGTTGGGAGAGATCGACGGGGCGGAGCGAGGCGGCCTGTCCGCCGATGCCGCCGAAGACGCCGACCTGGTGCTGGTTGTCGTCGATGGCCCCCTGCGTGCTTGGGAATTGGCATTACTCGCCCGCCTGGGTGCGATGCAGAAACGCGTGCTGGTCTGCCTTAACAAAGGAGACTGGTTCGAACCGTCTGATCGCGAGCGTCTCCTGCAACAGATCCGGGACCAGGTTCGGGCGTCCGTCGTGCCGCAGGATGTGGTCGCGGTGCGGTCACAGGCTACGCAGCGGTCCCGGTATCGGGTGCTGGCGGACGGCTCGCAGAGCGAAGAAAGCGTCCCGGTTCCGGCCGACATTGCTCCCCTGGCCGACCGCATGTTGCAGATCGTGCGCCGTGACGGGCGCGACCTGTTGCTCGCCAACCTGCTGCTGCAGTCGCGAGGCTTGGTCGAGGAGGCGCGGCAACGCGTGCAGCAGGCGCTCGATCGCCGTGCCTGGGAGACGGTGGACAAGTACATGTGGGGAGCCGGCAGTGTGGCCGCGCTGAGCCCACTTCCCGTGTTGGACCTGGTGGCGGGCTGCGCCATCTCCACCAAAATGGTCGTCGATCTCGCTCGGGTCTACCGGCAGGACATCGATCTGCAGACCGTGGTCACGCTGCTGGCGCAGTTGGGGAAAAACCTGTTGGCAATCCTGGGAGTCAGCGCGGCCGCGCCGGCTGTCACCGCCGCCGTCGCGTCACTGCTGAAAATGGTACCCGGCATCGGCACGATTGCCGGCGGGTTCCTGCAGGGGATCGTCCAGGCGCTGGTCACCCGCTGGATCGGGGGAGTCTTCATCGAATATTTCAAGAACGAGATGCAGCAGCCCGAGGGAGGGCTGGCGTCCTTGGCCCGGCGCGAATGGCAACGCCTGACCACCATTGAGGAATTACACAAACTTGTCAAAGCCGCCCGGGCGAACCTGAGTGCGGAGCGCGAGGAGTAGACCGCGTGAGCGATACCGGTATTCTTCACGATGACAACTACCAGCGGGCACGGGAGTCGCTGGAACACACGCTCGAACGGTTGCGGCGCTGCGCCCCCGACGAACGCAGTCAACTGCGGCACGAATTTGACCGCATGCACGAGATGCTGCAGAAACTGACGCGCGGCCGCGTGGAAATCGTGGTCTTCGGCGAGATCAGCACGGGCAAGTCGGCGCTGATCAATGCCCTCGTCGGGCATCAGGTCGCGGCGGTGGACGTCCAAGGGGGGTGGACGAAAGAAGTCTGGCACGTCGCCTGGGAGGCAAACGGCTGGCGCGTGCCGGGGTTGGCGGAGTCGGAGATCGTGCTGGTCGATACCCCCGGACTGAACGAAGTCGGGGGCCAACAGCGGGCCGACATGGCGCGCGACGCGGCCGAGCGCGCCGATCTCATCCTGTTTGTGACGGACTCGGATCTGACGGAGTCGGAATACTCAGCCCTGCTGACGCTCGCCGGTTCCCACAAGCCCATCATCCTGGTGCTGAACAAGATGGATCTCTATAGCTCAGCCCAACGCCAACGACTCATGGAAGTCGTGCGGGATGAACGGTTGAGCACGGTCATCGCTCCCGAAGACATCATCCTGACTGCGGCGGACCCGCGCGACGTGGAGTACATCATCGAAGCGCCGGATGGTACGACCCGCCACGAGTGGCGGCGACCGGCTCCGGATGTCGAGGACCTGAAGGCCCGCATTCTCGAAGTCCTCGAAAAGGACGGGTCCGCCTTGCTCGCGCTCAACGCGGCCATGTACGCAGCTGACCGTTCGGACCGCATTGCGACGCTCCGCGTGCGATTGCGCGAACAGAAGGCCAACCAGACCATTTGGAGCTTTGCGGTTCTGAAGGCGGCCGTCGTGTCACTCAACCTGGTGCCCGTCGTGGACGTGCTGGGTGGTGCCGCGGTCGACGCCACCATGGTGGCCACATTGTCCCACATCTACGGCCTGCAGATGTCCTGGGTCCATGCCCGCCGACTTGTAACTTCCATCGTGCAGGCCGCGGGATGGGTCATGCTGGCCGAGGCGAGCACGCACTTGGCCTCGATGGCATTCAAAGCGCTGACGCTCGGCTATGGCACGGTCTTGACCGCCGTACCCCAGGGCGCTGCCGCCGGATACGGTTCCTATATCGTCGGTCAGGCGGCCAAGTACTACTTCGAGCACGGCGCATCGTGGGGCGCAGATGGTCCCAAGAAGGTCGTGCAGCGCATCCTCAACGAAACCGACAAGCAATCGGTGATCGAGAAACTCAAGGAGGAAATCCGCAAGAAGCTGCGCGTCAACCCGCACGCTGACCAAGAGTCCTGACCAACACGGGGAAGATCTCTCGGCACAGCGCTCGGAATCCGGGCATTCCGGCGTTCTTCCCGACACGCCACCTGGAATGCAGGACTCGGCCCGATCGTCACGCCGGTTGCGGTTCTGCGAAAACCGTGCAGCATTCTCACGTCTCGCTCGCGACTGTCCCAACTGTTGCTGGCCATTGAACTTCCTGTCACCAGCCCCCTGGTCGTGGCGGGCGATTGGCGCAGCGTGTCCCCCAATCCGCGGAAGATTTCCGTCGACGTCGCGCACAATCGGCGGGCAACGCGTCTGTTGGACGAGATCCGGTGGTATTTCGCATTTGCGAGCAAGTGCCCGCGTTCCACATCCTGCAGGGAGCAGGCACATGGTGACGAGGTTCTCTTCCGTTTCTCGCAGCCGTAGAATTGCCAGGCCGGCAGATTGCCGGTTGACGAATTCATCCCGTGAATCATACAGGACATTCGAATATGCGATGCAACACGAAACGCAATCGTTCTTCAGCGTTGGCAGCATGTGCAATGGTCGTGGCGGCTGTCGTGAGCGCCCCAGATGATCCGGTTCAGCAAATCCAGCGTTATTGTGCCACGAGTTGGTTGCGCGCCGGAATTGCCTACCAGGATTGGGAAGACTGCACGCAGGATGCCATCACGGAATTGCTCTCGCGCATCGGCGCGAGCCAGCTCGCGACGGCCATTACTGAGCCGCAATCCGCAGCGCGCCGGGAGTTGAAGCGTTGCGTGTGGTGCATCATCAAGCGTTACGAGCGGGCGAATCGCAGTGCGGCTTCCTTGCCGGATACGCTGGCCGATGCGCGCGGGCGCTCGAGCCAGTTCCCGTACACCTGGGACGAGCTGCTGGAAGAAGCCTGCCACATCGTCAGCGCCCAGCAGCAGCAGATTCTCATCCTCTACCGGGAAGGTTGGCAAATCCCGGAAATCGCCGCGACGCTGCAGGTCGGGACGTTGAGAGTCAGCGGCAACAAGTACAAGGCGGTGCGGCGACTCCGCAACGAGTTGGTGGAGACGGAGCAGTTCAGCTGAGCGCTGGCGGTGGCTCTCGCCTTGCAGCCGCAGTCGATTGCGTTAGACTCTCGTGAAACCGCCACGAAGGTGCCATCGACCATTCGCTCCGTACGATGCGGCGCTTGCATGCGTGTCCATTCGGTTCAGAAACCCGAGATTCCGTCACTGGAAATGCCGGCGCGCTTTCGCACCGACATCGCGTATTTCATGACGCCGGCCGGCGACAAGGGGGCACCGCATCTAGGCGCCGGGGAATATTGGGTCCGGTTGGAGGATGCTCGCCGCTGGCTCGCGGACGGCATGCTCGAAGTGGTCTCGCCGCTCGATGCCGAATCCAAGGCCGAGATTGAACTGACCGAAGACCACGAACGCTGGCTCGAATGGCTCGTCCAGCACGAGATCGAACATCTGCGATTGGAGACGTAGCGTTCGTTCAGCCGCTGCCTGACGACGGCGGCTGTCTTGCCATTCACGTTCTCGGGAACACGCCATGTCCACAGCCAAACCGCCGCGCAACGCTGCCGAAGACCAGTTGCTGATTCGTGCGATTACTCCCGAAGGGCAGCCCGCGGTTGATGTTGGTGGTGTGAACGTCCTGCTCGGACCGAACAACGTCGGCAAGACCGCGGCCTTGCGAGACTTGGTTCTGCTGGCCGGCAATTTCGATCTGGCTGGCAAGGAACTGCAGGCCGGCGAGGAACTTGTCACGAAGGTGATCCGGGACATTACGTTTGTCGGCAAGCTGAGCTTGGATCGCCTCACACGCGGGCTCACCAGTGTCGGTGACGCAACTGCCGAGGGCACGACGCTGCAGGGCATCGGCCCGGATCTGCGGACGCCCTATCAGCGGTCCATTGGCCCGGAAATCAAGAGCGTGCTCTATCGGCCCGTGATCACCGCCCGGTCCGTCCGCACCACCGTGTTGGGGCAGATCATGCCGCTGCGCGTGGCCTATCTCGAGGCCGATCGTTCCGGCGACCTGTTGAGCCCTACGTCAGCCAGCAGTCCGCTGCAAGCACCCGAGAACCTGCTGCAAGCGTTGCTGTATGCGGATTCCGCAGTGCATGACGAACTGGACGCTGCCTGCCAAGCCGTGTTTCCTGAATTCCATGTGCGGTTGGATGCCACCGAACGAGTGAATCTTTACCTGCGCGTGGCAGGGGAGTTTCCGCCGTCCTCAAGCGATGCGGTGTCCGCCGTGCGGCAGTACGCGATGCTGCGCCGGGCGGACCAGGAAGGGGCGGGACTGCGCCATCTGTTGAGCGTGGTGATGACCATGCTCCTCTGCCAGGGCCGCGTCGTGCTGCTGGATCAACCGGAGGCGGGTCTGTTTCCACCCCAAGCCCAACAGCTGGGGCGGTGGATCGCTCAGAATGCTCCCCGCTTGAGCTGCCAGGTGTTTCTCGCCACGCAGAGTCCAGCACTCCTGCGAGGCCTGTTTGAAGCATCCAGCGAGGTAACGGCGCTGCGTCTGTCGCGGACGGGAGACACCACGCGTTTCCAGCTTGTTCCCGCCGACGTCGGCAGCACGCTGGCTCGCTTTCCGCTGCTATCCGGGCAACAGGCCCTGGAATGCCTTTTCTGCGACGGAGTCGTTCTCGTCCCGGGTGCCGACGACCGGATCGTGTATGAGACCGTCGCGCAGCGTTTTGTCGGCTCGGGGAATCTGCGCTTCGTACAAGCGCATGGCGACCGGAACCTGGCAGCGCTGGCGAAGATTTTTCGCAAGGCCGAATTGCCGCTCTGCGTGGTGTCTGAGTTGGGGATTCTGCAGTCGGAAGCGGGTTTCAGCGAGCTGGTGAAGGCCGTGACGGGCAACCCTCCACCGGCCCCGTGGTTGGCGACCAGGGACCGATTGACCAAATACGTCGATGGTATGGGAGAGGAACGGGAGCTGTCCGCGACAGCCCACGAAGTGGAGAGCTTCCTCGACCAGCTCAAGAAAGGCGGCAATGCGGAAGCCGCCCAAGCCCAGGCTCCCGCGCGCCTGGATGTGCGCGGAAGGTGGTTGCAACTGCAGCGGGAGCAGATGGCCAACGTCCCGCCAGAGTTGCGCGTCTGGGTCGAGGAGTTGCTCGACGATCTCAAGCACCAGGGGATTTTCCTTTCGCCGCGCGGGAACTATCAGGCTTGGATGTCCAGCGACCCGCTGCTGCGCGATCCCGAAGTAGCGCTGGCCAAGGCCGTGCAGACGCTGCATCGCGGCGAATGTCCGGCCGATCTGCGCGCCTTTGTCGGCGAAATCATCGCCTACCTGCGCGTGCTGCTGTCCCCTGCGAAACCAGCTCGGCTGAAGAACACGACGTGAGATGTGCGTCCGCGGGCGGGACCGTTCGGGGAGTCGCAACCACTTGAACGACAAACGACGGAGACGGATTGTGCAGATTGCAGCGGCCGAACACGACGGGATCGCGAATGCCGGCTTCACGAGGTGGCACGAGTTGGCCGCGCGCGTCCTGGACGGACATCTGCTTACCGAGGACGAGGGACTAGCCATCCTGGCGTCACCCGATCAGGAGTTGCTGGATCTCCTGGCGGCAGTCTACCGGATACGCCGCCGCTACTTTGGCAACACGGTCCAACTGCATTTCTTGATCAATGCCAAGAGCGGCTTGTGCCCTGAAGACTGCGGCTACTGCTCCCAGTCGCGCGTCTCCCAAGCCGAGATTCCACGCTACAACCTCTTGAATCGCGAGCAGTTGCTGGAAGGAGCACGCCTGGCGACGGAACGCGGCTCCCGAACCTACTGCATCGTGATCTCCGCGCGCGGACCAAACGAGCGGGAATTGCACGAGGTGGAAACCATCGTGCCGGAGATCAAACGCCAGTATCCCGTCAGAATCTGCACCAGCCTCGGCCTCCTGACGCGCGCCCAGGCTGATCGCCTGAAGGCGTGCGGCGTGGACCGCATCAACCACAACGTCAATACGAGCGCCGCGTACTACGAGCGGGTTTGCACGACACACACGTATCGCGATCGAATCGAGACGCTCCGGGCCGTGCGCGAAGCCGGTCTGGAGCTGTGTTCGGGCGGCATCATCGGCATGGGGGAATGCGACCGAGACGTGGTGCACATGGCGCTGGAATTGCGCGGACTGAACGTCCACTCGATTCCGCTCAACTTTCTCCACCCCATCGAGGGCACACCGCTCACCGGAGTCCACCGGCTCAACCCGCGCTACTGCCTGAAGGCGCTGGCGCTGTTTCGCTACGCGAATCCGTCCTGCGAGATCCGCATCGCCGCGGGGCGGGAACTGCACCTGGGCAGCATGCAGTGCCTGGGGCTCTACGCGGCCAACTCGATTTTCGTCGGCGATTACCTCACCACCAAAGGACAACCTCCCGCCGCCGACTACCGCATGCTGGAGGACATGGGGTTCGTCGTGACGAAGGCCGCCCCCAATTGACGGCGTCGGATCCCAGGACGGCGCCGCGCGATATGGGAAGTCTGGAGGCCAACCCGAAGAACTTACCCCGGTCTCCGGTCCTACCGCCTCGTGATAACAATCGTGAGAAGCGTTGTCCTTTGTGCAAGCTCAGCGACCAACGGGAGCGAACCATCACGCCGGTGCGGCAGCACCGCTGTGGTGGGCGGTCCTACCGCCTTGTGACCTTCCAGAGCGTTCCCGTGCTGCCGGCTGCATCCGTGTCTCCCAGTGTTGTGACGTACAAGACGCCTTCGTGAGTTGTGGCCACGGCCGTGGGACGCATGAGGGCTGCCACGCGTCGAGGTTCGATCGACTGCTTGCCGTTCATCAGGACCGAGACGAGCTGAAACAGGCCGCCGTCCGCCGGTTTGTGCCAGGCCAGATCCGTCGCATACAACTGGCCATCACTTCCGTAGGTGAGCCCCGTGATGTCGTGCAGTCCGGCAGGCAGGTTCAGCAGCAACCGCCGACTGTTGATGCTCAGGAAGACCACGCGCGCATCACGCTCACGTTCTGCCTCACCCATCAAACCTACCACCAGCTCTCCGCGCGGGCTGATCGTGATCGCCGCAGGGCGGCTGGCGCTTGCCAGCGGCGACAAGGCCAGGAACCGGTCGAAGCCCAGCGGTTGACCTCCCTGCAGGGCCACGCGTACGAGCCAACCCTGAGTTCCGCTCTCGTGGCACGTGGCGAACAAAGCACGCGTCGTACCGACCGCGCCCCAGTAGTTGCCCCCGACTTGGTCGGCGTCATTCGCCGTGGTCAGGTAGCGGGCCAGGGCCGTTCGCGATTCCACGGCGGGCGAGCCCGCTGTTGGCAACGAGAAGAACAACAGCTCATCCTCGGCAGCCGCGCGATCCCCCGTGCCCACTGCCAGCGTGTCTCGATTCACAAAGGCCAGGCCCGATGGGCTGACATTGAGCCGCGGCAGCTCATCAGGAGCAGCGACTCCCAATCCCACAATGGCCGGTTCCACGCGACCCTCCACCACACGCAATACTCGCCCTGTGCCGCTCTCGGACACAAAGACGTGCCCGGTCTCCGGCTGCACCGCCACTCCGCAGGGTCGGTCGAGTTTATCGACGACAACCTGAAGATCCGCGCTTGCTCCCGGGACGTAAGCCAACAGCATCACGGACCAGACATTTGACAACATTTCTCGCCTGCCTCGCTTTACTAGCCCATTGACCGCCAATCCACTGGCACGGCCCACATTGGGAGTTGGTCTGCGGGCCATCCCGCCTCCATTGGGCAGGCTATCCCATGGCGCTCGCGTTCGGTAGCCCCAGACAATGCACGGAACTAAGAGAGCCACCACCGAGCCACAGAGAACTCAGAGGAAAGCAAGAGAGGCAGAATTCCCAGCTTGTCAGATTCAATCCAGTCAAGGTCATCACGCAACTGCCTGGCTAACTTGCCTTTTCTTCCCCCTCGATGCCTCTGTCGTGAATGAACCGGCGAGTTCGGCACGCACACCAGCGGACGGCCTCGAATCAATTTTTTGCTCAATCAGTCTCGCCAAGCGCGTCGATTATTCACTATGATTAGCACCAAGGTAAAGATTATTTCTCGAAGGCATGTCCTATGAATATTGCACTCGACAACTCGCAGAGTATTGGGCGTACGCCGCTGGTCCGTGTGAACCGAATTGTGGCTGGCTCGAAGGCGACGGTATTGGCGAAAATCGAGGGCCGCAATCCAGCGTATTCGGTGAAGTGTCGGATCGGGGCGAGCATGATCTGGCAGGCGGAAAAGGACGGGTTGCTGAAGCCGGGCGGGCACATCATCGAGCCGACGAGCGGCAACACGGGGATTGCCCTGGCGTTTGTGGCGGCGGCCCGCGGGTACAAGCTGACCGTTACGATGCCCGAGTCGATGAGCCTGGAGCGGCGGAAGGTGCTCAGCTTGTTGGGTGTGCGAATCGTCCTGACGCCGGCGGACCAAGGCATGAAAGGGGCGATAGCGAAGGCCGAGGAATTGTTGTCTCAGGAGCCGCAGGCGTACATGCCGCAGCAGTTCAAGAACCCGGCCAATCCGGCCATTCACGCGCGCACGACGGGCCCGGAGATCTGGGATGATACGGGCGGAGGGGTGGACGTCCTGGTGTCCGGCGTGGGTACTGGAGGAACGATTACCGGTACTTCGCGGTACTTGAAACTGGAACGCCGCAAGCCGATCTTGAGCGTGGCGGTGGAACCGGAGGAGAGTCCCGTCATTTCGCAGAAGCTGGCTGGCCAGCCGCTCAAGCCGGGGCCGCACAAGATCCAGGGGATCGGCGCGGGTTTCATTCCCGACACGTTGGATCTGTCGATCGTGGATCGCGTCGAGCGCGTGGACAGCGCGGCGGCGATTGCCATGGCCCGGCGCCTGGCTCGCGAGGAAGGGATTCTCGGCGGTATCAGTTGCGGCGCGGCGATGGCCGCAGCGGCGCGGCTGGCTGGCCAGAGCGAGTTCGCCGGGAAGACCATCGTAGTGATTCTGCCGGATTCGGGAGAGCGATACCTGTCAGGCGCCCTGTGTGACGGGCTGTTCAACGAAGCGGGACTGTCTGTTTAGCGGGTCCGTGACCCGCGGGCTTGCGCGTCCTTGGGTGTGCCCACCCGATCAGCAGCGTAGCTCCTGCCGGACGGTGATTGTCAATGGGCGGCCGCGGGGAGCCGATTCATGGCAGAAGAGATGCAACACGAATTCGACACGTTGCTGCGAAGCCCGCTCTGGCGGCCGCGCGATTTGGGGAAGCCGCTCCCGGGATCACCCCATGCGAACTCGGCTTGTTTGCCAACCTGGTCGGACGTCATTGCCTACGAGCAGAACGACCCGCGGGTCCTCCAGCGATTGCAGACCGGTTATCCGCGGTTCTTCATTCATCCACTGGTAGAACGGTTCTTTGTCGCCTGTGCGGAGCGTCTCGCGCGGGGCGACGAATTCTGCCACGCGTATCCCACCCTGTCGTCGGCCAATCGCGCCGTGGAGTCGGTCCGCCGCTGGAGTGGTGTCGAGGGGCGGATTGCCGCCTGGCGTGAGGGGGGGCCGTTTGTGGTCTGTCTGCCCCGCGATGTGCAGAAAGAGGCCCGCAAACACTGGCGGCACGCCGGCGAAGGCATTTCCTCGCGGCGAGCCGAAGCCGAGTTGAGCGGATCGGCGGAACCGCCGGCGCGGGAGGCCAAGCAGGCGATTCGCCGCCAGATTGCCGCATTGACCGGTGCTTCTCTCGAGCACGTGTACCTGTGCAGTTCCGGAATGAACGCCATCTACACTGTGCACCGGGCAACGCAGCGGATCCGGGGGCCGCGTCCGACGGTGCAATTCGGCTTCTCCTACGTCGATACGCTGAAGATCCAACAGGATCTCGGTCCCGGCGTGACCTTCCTGCCGCACGGAACTGACCGGGAACTTGACCAGCTCGAAGGGCTGCTGGCTGGCGAGCCGCGGGCGGCCATCTTCACGGAGTTTCCCAGCAATCCTTTGCTGGCCAGTCCCAACCTCCGGCGACTCGCACAATTGGCTGCCAGGCACCAGGTGCCGTTGGTCGTGGACGAGACCTTGGGCACCTATGTGAATGTCGATGTGTTGTCCGCCGCGGACGTGGTGGTCACCAGCCTGACGAAGTACTTTCACGGGGCCGGTGACGTCATGGCCGGTGCGGTGATCCTGAACGCGCGCAGTCCTCTGGTGCAGGAACTTCATTCCGCGCTCGAGGCCGAATACGAAGACACGCTCTTCGGCGCGGACGCCCTGCGACTCCTGCAATCCTCTCGCGGGCTTCCTGCGCGCATGCAGCAGATCAACGGCACGGCGGAACGTCTGTGTGAGTACTTGCGGGCTCATCCGCGAGTGGCGGAGGTCTACTATCCGAAGTACCGGGATCCGGAGAACTATGCGGCCTTTCGCCGTGCCGATGGCGGATTCGGAGGTCTGTTCTCACTCCTGCTGCATGACGCCCAGCGCAACTCCCAGCCGTTCTTCGACGCGTTGCGCATCTGCAAGGGACCGAACCTGGGGACGTTCTTCTCGCTGGGATGCCCGTTCACCTTGTTGGCCCATTTCGACGAGTTGGATTTTGTCGAACGCTGCGGCGTGAGCCGTTATCTTGTGCGGATTTCCGTGGGGTTGGAAGACGCTGATGATTTGCTGGAGCGGTTCGCGCAAGCCCTTGCACGTTTGGCCTGAGACGGCCATTCTATCTCGGACGATCGGATGTTGTGTCGCCGGATTCCCTTTGCAGAAATGGTTGCCGATGAGACTCCCTGAATCTGCCTTCGCGTTGGTGCTGTGCCTCGGGACGAGTGTGGTCTGTGCCGCGGATTGGCCTCAGTGGCGAGGACCGTTCTTCAACGGTGCTACGGACGAAGTGGGGCTGCCGACACAATTCAGCCGCACCGAGAACGTCGCCTGGAGCGCCGATCTGTCGGGAGCCGCCGCATCGACTCCGATCGTCTCGCAGGACCACGTCTTCCTTTCCGGTATTGACGCGGCGCGCGACACGCTGTTGGCCCAGTGTTTCGACCGGCATTCCGGGCGCCTGCTGTGGCAGCACGATGTGGCGCGAGGAATTCAGAAGGACGATCGCAGCAACTATGCTTCCTCATCCCCTGTGACCGACGGCAAGTTGGTCGTCTTCTTTTTTGGCAGCGGGCAACTGGCCTGTTACGATCTGGCGGGAAAGTCACTCTGGGCGCGTGACCTGCGAGATGACTATGGCGAGTTCGCCTTCCTGTGGACGTTCAGCAGTAGTCCCTTGCTGTTGCGGGAGAAGCTGTTTGTGCAGGTGCTGCAGCGCGATGAGGCTGTGGAAGGACGCGGCCTGCAGGGCCGCGAGAACGAGTCGTACCTGCTGGCACTGGATCCGCCGACAGGGCGCACACTCTGGCGCCACGTGCGGCCCAGCGAAGCCGTGGCCGAATCGCGCGAGGCCTTTACCACGCCGGTGCCCTGCGGCGCGTCGGGTCATGAACAGCTCTTGGTTGCCGGCGGCGATGCGCTGAGCGCCCACGATCCGGATACGGGGAAAGAACTGTGGCGCTGGGGAAACTGGAATCCTCAACGTATTGGACATTGGCGCTTGGTCACCTCGCCCGTCGCCGGAAGCGGCGTGGCGCTGGTTTGCGGTCCGAAGGGTGAGCCCGTGTATGCGGTGAAGACGAACGGTGCGGGCGCTCTGGACGATCGGATACTGGCATGGACCAGCGACGGTGCACGCGAGGTTTCGTCGGACGTTCCCACACCGGCTTACTACGACGGGGACTTCTTCGTGTTAAGCGACGTCCGGCGCCAATTGTCGCGAGTGGAATCGACGACCGGGAAAGTGAAATGGACGAAGAGCACTCCCGGCCGCACCAAGTACGAAGCGTCGCCACTGGCGGCAGATGGCAAGATCTACGTGGTGAATTTCGACGGCCAGGTTGCCATTTTCCGTGCCGACAACGGGGAGTTGGTCAACGTCGTGGCCATGGATGAACCGGGTGAAGGGGAGAAAGTCCGGGCGTCCGTGATTGCGGCCCACGGGCAGTTATTCATCCGGACCACGCGAAAACTGTACTGCGTGGGCAAGAACTGACGGACGATCGGCGGCGCTCACCCGATCCCGTGCGCCGCTTCGTAGGCGGTGATTTTGTCCGCGTGGCGCAATGTCAGGCCGATGTCGTCCAGGCCCTCCATCAGGCACTGCCGCCGGAAGGCGTCGAGTTCGAACGTCAGGGACAGTCCGCATTCATCGCTGATGCGGCAATTGACCAGATCAACCGTCAGGCGGTAAGGGCTCTGTTTCGCCGCAGCCTGAAACAGTTGCTCCACCGCGTTCTCGGATAATTTGACCGGCAGCAGGCCGTTCTTGAACGAGTTGTTGTAGAAGATGTCGGCGAACGTCGGGGCGATCACGGCACGGATGCCGTAATCGGTCAGCGACCAGACCGCATGCTCGCGACTCGACCCGCAACCGAAATTCCGGCGGGCCAGCAGGATCGAGGCGCCGCGCACCGGCGGTTGGTTCAGCTCAAACGCCGGATTGTCGGTCCCGTCGTCGCGGAAACGCCAGTCAAAGAACAGGTATTGGCCAAAACCGGTGCGTTCGATGCGTTTGAGAAACTGCTTCGGTATGATCTGGTCCGTGTCCACATTGGCGCGATCCATGGCGGCCACGATACCCGTGTGTTGCGTGAACGGCTGCATGAGAACCTCGGTGATCCGTAGTCCGTAGACAGGGGAATGTCATTTCAACGGCCATTGCCGCACGTCGACAAAGTGACCGGCGATCGCTGCTGCAGCGGCCATCGCGGGGGAGACGAGGTGCGTGCGCCCGCCTTTCCCCTGTCGGCCCTCGAAATTGCGATTGCTGGTCGCGGCGCAGCGTTCGCCGGGGGCCAGCTTGTCGGGGTTCATGGCCAGGCACATGCTGCATCCCGCCTCCCGCCACTCCAGTCCGGCGTCGAGGAAGACGCGATGCAGGCCTTCGGCTTCGGCCTGGGTCTTCACCAGACCGCTGCCAGGCACCACCATGGCCTGCACGCCCGCCGCGACGCGATGCCCCCGGACGACGGCGGCAGCTTCCCGCAGATCCTGGATGCGTCCATTCGTGCACGACCCGATGAACACACGATCGATGGGGATGTCCGTCAGCGCCGTGCCTGCGCGCAGGCCCATGTACTCCAGCGCTGCCGCGGCGGCTTTGCGGTCGGTCTCGTCGGCAAACGCGGCGGGATCGGGAACGCGCTCCGTCACCGCCGTGACCTGTCCGGGGTTGGTCCCCCAGGTCACCTGGGGGGAGACGTCCCGAGCGTGAAAGACCAGCGACTTGTCGTACTGGGCGCCCGGATCCGTGGGCAGCTGCTGCCAGCGTGCCACGGCCGCGTCAAAGTCGCGCGGGGCGAATTCGCGGCCTCGCAGGTAGTCAAACGTCGCGGCGTCGGGAGCAATCATGCCCGCGCGAGCGCCCGCTTCGATGGACATGTTGCAGACGGTCATCCGTTCTTCCATGCCGAGCGCTCGGATGGCCTCGCCGGTGTACTCCACCACGTAGCCCGTGCCGCCGTCGGTGGTGATCTGGCCGATCAGGTACAGAATCAGATCCTTGGCGGTGACCCCGCGGGAGAGCCGCCCATCCACGCGCAGTTCCAGGGTGCGCGGTCGCTGCTGCCGCAGGGTCTGGGTCGCCAGGACGTGCTCCACCTCGCTCGTACCGATGCCGAACGCCAGCGCCCCGAACGCCCCGTGTGTCGCCGTGTGGCTGTCTCCGCAGACAATGGTCATGCCGGGCTGCGTGTAGCCCAGTTCCGGGCCAATCACGTGCACGATTCCCTGCTTGGCGTCGTCAAGATCGTACAGCCTGACGCCGAACTCCCGGCAGTTGGCGCGCAGCGTATCAACCTGGGTACGCGAGATCGGATCGGCAATGGGGAGTTGCCGGTTCGTAGTCGGCACATTGTGGTCAGGAGTGGCCACGGTCAGTTGCGGGCGGCGGACGCGGCGTCGTGCCAACCGGAGGCCTTCAAAGGCCTGCGGGCTGGTAACCTCGTGGACCAGATGGAGATCGATATACAAAATCGCCTGTTTTCCCGGGTCCGCATCGACCACGTGGGCGTTCCAGATCTTGTCAAACATGGTCTGCGGCGGCGTAACGGTCGGCATGGGAAATCTCTTGCGGGGAATTAGGATTAACGGGTATCGCACCAGCGAACTGACGATTCTAACGGACACACGAGAGCTTGACGAGGTTCCCATTTTTGTCCAGCGGATCGATCCCGAGCGCTGCAGCCTTCGCAAGACGCGCCGGGCACCGCTATACTCGAAGCCAGGTTGAGGAACGGTTCGTGTGCGGGGAATACTGTGGTTGACGTTGAGCAATTCATCGAGGGGCTGATGGCCAGCGGCCTCATGACCGCGGAGGAAGTCCACGCGTTCTTGGTCAGCCTGCCCCCCGACATGCAGCAACCCAGCGTCAAGTCGCTGGCGGCGGAACTGGTGCGCCGCGAGCGGCTCACCAAGTACCAGGCCGGTCGCGTTGCCGCCGGCCGTCCGCAGAACCTCGTCCTGGGCAAGTACGTCATTCAGGACAAAATCGGCGAAGGCGGGATGGGGGAAGTGTTCATGGCGGAACACCGGCGCATGAAGCGACCGGTGGTGGTCAAGATCCTGCCTGAAGCTGCCATGCAGTCCGAGCATTCGCGGCGGCGCTTCCAGCGCGAAGTGGAGGCGGCCGCACAGTTGTCCCATCCGAACATCGTCACGGCCTTCGATGCCGACGAAGCGAACGACGTGCATTTTCTGGTCATGGAGTACATCGAGGGCGAGCCCTTGGGGGATTGGGTCAGCCGCGTCGGACCGCTGCCCGTGCCCAAGGCCGTGGACTGCATCCTCCAGGCGGCGCAGGGGCTCGCCTACGCCCACTCCAAGGGGATCATTCACCGCGACATCAAGCCGAACAACCTGTTGCTGGACATTAACGGGGTGCTGAAGATCCTCGACATGGGGCTCGCACGCTTCGACGATGGCCGTTCGACGATCACGCTTTACGATGGAGACAGCCTGACGTCGCACAACCAGATCGTGGGGACGGTGGAGTACATGCCGCCGGAGCAGGTGGATGATTCGTCGCGCGCCGACCGGCGGTCCGACATCTACAGCCTGGGGTGTACGCTCTTCCGTCTACTGACCGACAGGCCTCCCTACCGCGGCGAAACGGTCGTGAAAACCCTGTTGGCTCACCGGCTGGAGCCCGTCCCCAGTCTGCGGGTGGAGCGGGCCGACGTGACGGAACGCCTGGATCGAGCCTTTCAACGCATGGTCGCCAAAGCGCCCGAAGATCGCTACCAGACCATGGAAGAAGTGATCAGTGACCTGCAGGTCTGTCTGGCAGAGGTCACTCAGGCCGCGATCCTCGACGATGTGACGCCGAGTGGCGGAGGGCGCGATGCGATTTCCGAATCGACCACCGTTTTGGACGACGAGGCCCAGGAGCAGGTACGACACCATCTCGATCTGATCCGGCAGGTGCTCGACGAGCCCAGCGAAACGGACCGGGAGAAGGCGGTGCCAGCATCGCCGGCGGATAGCGGCGATGTGCGTTTGGCGACCGTTGCGGTAGGTATCGACCTGGGAACGACCTTCTCCGCCATTGCCAGACTCAACTCCGCCGGGCGCCCGGAGGTACTGGCCAATCTGGAAGGGGACAAGACCACTCCGAGCGTGGTCTTGATCGAGGAGCACGACGTCGTGGTGGGGCGGGAAGCGTGCAAGGCCATGGCGACGGACATGGACCGAATCGCCGAATGCGCGAAGAGAGAGTTAGGCAGCCGGAGCTACCATCGGCAATTGGGCGGTTGCGAGTATCCGCCGGAGGTCATTCAGGCCTGGATATTGCGCAAGCTGTGTCATGACGTGAAGGACCAGATCGGCGACGTTCGCCAGGCGGTCATCACCGTTCCCGCGTATTTCGACGAAGTCCGGCGCAAAGCCACCCAGGACGCCGGCTACATCGCAGGTCTCGACGTGTTGGACATCATCAATGAACCTACGGCGGCTGTGCTCGCTTTCGGCTTTCAGCTCGGCCGACTCCTCCCGGATTCCACGGAGGTGGAGCCTGTTCGCGTGCTGGTCTACGACCTCGGCGGCGGGAAGTTCGACATCACCATCATGGAGATCGGTGCTGGTGAGTTCGTGACGTTGGCCACCGACGGCGATCTGCAGTTGGGGGGGCGCGACTGGGATCAGCGACTGGTCGATCACGTGGCGGAGGTCTTTCGTCAGCGCTACGGTTCCGATCCGCGCATGGATCCGAATGCCTTCGGGCGACTATTGCGCGAATGCGAAGACGCCAAGCGCACGCTCTCGGTGCGTCAAAAGGCCGTCGTCAATTGCGAAATGCGCGGCCAGGTGGACCGTGTGGAGCTGACTCGCCAGCAGTTCGAGGAGATGACGCGCGATCTCCTCGAGCGCACCGCCTTCACGACGCGGCAAGTCCTGCAGACCGCGGGTATGGGTTGGGACCAGGTGGACCGGGTCCTCCTGGTCGGCGGCGCCACGCGCATGCCCTGCGTCGCCCGCATGTTGCGGGAGCTGTCCGGCAAGGAACCGGACACCAGTGTCTCTCCGGATGAAGCGGTCGCGCAGGGAGCCGCCCTGCATGCCGGCTTCGTATTGGAACGGCTCCAGGGTCGATCGCCCCGACTGCGCATCCGCAATGTCAATTCAAGGAGTCTGGGCATCGCGGCCACGGATCCCAAGACGTCGCGTCGCCAGACCGCCTTCCTGATCCCGCGCAACACGCCGTTACCGGCGAAAGCCAAGCGGATCTTCCGGACGCTGAAGGCCGACCAGAAATCGATCGTGGCGCAGATCGTGGAGGGTGAAAGCGCCGATCCGCAGGAATGCGCGCAGATCGGCAAATGCGCCGTGCGCAATCTGCCCGACAATCTGCCCGCCGGTACCCCCATCGAAGTTCGCTTTCAGTACCGCGATAACGGTCGCTTGCAGGTTCTCGTGAGCGTCGTCGGGTTAGCAGAGAACGTGACCCACGAGATCCATCGGGAGAATAACCTGACGGCGGTCGATCGCGACTACTGGCGGCGGCAAGTAGCCGGTTTACCGCCCAGCGCGGCGACGGGCCGTGAGAACCTCGAATGAACCCCTTTGTGCACCGTGCAGGTCGGTTTGCCTGCGCGGAAACCAGGTGGTCTGGCCGCCCCCTTGGTCGGCGCTTCCCGGCTCGCTACGATGACACGAACGCCTGCAGCGTGCCCGCTCAAGGCACCGGTGGCACGCGCAACTCGGCATGCGCTCAACAGTGTTAACGGACCGTCAACGCCTGCGCCGCAACGTGAATCTTGCTCCGAGGAACAACGTCGGGGATGCTCAACCAGGGCACGGAAGATCAGGCAACCAACCCACGGAGTCCGCCATGTCATTGACTCAACTGGAATCCGCCCGCGCCGGCCAGATCACTCCGGAAATGGAGTTCGTGGCGGCCCACGAACAGCTCCAGCCGGAACTGGTGCGCAGCGAAGTCGCCGCCGGCCGCATGGTCATCCCGGCCAACCGGGTCCATCTGGCGGGACGCTTGCAGCCGCTGGCGATTGGCTTGGCCGCCCGCTGCAAGATCAACGCAAATATCGGCAACTCGGCCGTCACGAGCGATATCGAAGGAGAATTGGATAAGCTGCACGTGGCCGTGCACTACGGGGCAGACACGGTCATGGACCTTTCCACGGGCAAGGACATCGACACGATTCGCGCCGCCATTATGGCCGCCGCAACGGTGCCGGTCGGGACGGTGCCGATCTACCAGATGCTGGAGGAACTGGGCGGGCATATCGAAGATATGCGCCCGCAACATTTTCTCGACATGGTGGAACATCAGGCCCAACAGGGCGTGGACTACATGACCGTGCACTGCGGTCTGAAGTTCGAACACCTGCATTTGGCAACGCAGCGCCTGACCGGCATCGTCAGTCGCGGGGGTTCGTTGATTGCCAAATGGATGATGGCTCATCACCAGCAGAATCCGCTCTACACGCATTTCGACGACCTCTGCGAGATCATGCGGCAGTATGACGTCACGTGGAGTCTCGGTGACGGCTTACGGCCCGGTTCACTGGCCGACGCGAGCGATGCCGCGCAGTTCGCCGAACTGGAGGCGTTGGGTGAACTGACGCAGCGGGGACAGGACCTGGGCACGCAGGTGATGGTCGAAGGTCCCGGACACATACCGTTGGACGAGATCGACATGAACATCCAGCGGCAGCGAGAGATTTGTCGGGGGGCCCCGTTCTACGTGCTGGGACCCTTGGTCACGGACATCGCGCCGGGATACGACCACATCACGAGCGCCATTGGAGCGGCCGTGGCGGGCTGGAGCGGCGCAGCCATGCTCTGTTACGTGACCCCCAAGGAGCACCTGGGACTGCCCAACCGCGAGGATGTCAAGCAGGGAGTCATCGCCTACAAGATCGCCGCCCACGCGGCCGATGTCGCGCGGCGACGGGCCGGCGCGCGGGACCGCGATGATGCACTCAGCAAGGCCCGGTTCGAGTTCAATTGGACCGAACAGTTCCGCTTGTCGTTGGATCCGGAGACAGCCCGCGCGTTTCACGACGAGACCCTGCCGCAAGACACATTCAAGAGTGCGCATTTCTGCAGCATGTGCGGTCCGAAGTACTGCTCGATGCGGATCACGGAAGATATTCGCAACATGACGAGCGAGGACCGATCGCTGGAACCGCAAGTGGCGAAGTCGAAATGACGCAACGAACGTCAGTTCCACGGGAATCAGCCGCGCCGCCGGACTCCCGCGAACCGCACGGCGAAGACGCCCTGTCCGCTCCTCCCTCCCCGCCGCCGTTGATGCGGGATCGAGCGTTCTGGGGGCTGACGATCACGCAGTTCCTCGGGGCCTTCAACGACAACCTGTTCAAGCAACTGATGCTGCTGCTGGCTGTGCCCGTGGGCATCGCGGCGCTGGAGGAACAGGACCAGCAGGGGCTGGCCACGATTGTGTTCTCCCTCCCCTTCGTGCTGTTCTCCGGCTATGCCGGGTTCCTGTCGGATCGTTTCAGCAAACGGCCAATTATCGTCCTCTGTAAAGTGGCGGAAATCGCGGCCATGCTGCTGGGGACGGCAGGGTTCCTCTTGTACGCCTACAGCGGGTACACGGGATTGCTGGTCGTGCTCTTCCTCATGGGAACTCACAGCGCCTTCTTCGGGCCGGGCAAATACGGCATCCTGCCGGAGATGTTCCGCGCCGAGGATCTCCCGCGCGCGAACGGCTTGATCCTCATGACCACCTTCCTGGCCATCATCTTCGGCACCGCGTCCGCGGGGCTGTTGGGAGACCTCGTCGATCCCAATCTGCCGCTGGTCGACAGTGCGCGCAAATTGTGGATTGGTTCTGCGGCCTGCGTCGGAATCGCCGTGGCCGGTGCGCTCACGTCGCTGCTGATTCGTGCGGTCCCGGCGGCACAACCCGATCTGCGTTTTCGTCCTTCGACGCTCGCCATTCCGCCGGAGACGCGCGCGCTGCTGCGCCGTGACCGGCCACTGTTCTGGGCGCTTATGGCTTCCTGCGCGTTCTGGATGGTGTCCGGAATTGCCATTCAGGTGGTCAACTCCTTCGGGTTGGTGCAGTTGGCGCTCAGCAAGAAAGCCACGAGTGCCATGACGGCCGTGATTGCGATCGGTATTGCGGCCGGGGCCGTCGTAGCCGGACGCCTGTGCCACGGCCGCGCCGACTTTCGCCTTGTCCGCCTGGGTGCCTGGGGCATGGTGGCTTCGATGCTGGTTCTGTCGTTGCCCTCGCCCACCGGCCAACATCTACTCGGGTTGTGGGGTTCGCTTCCCCTGCTGGTGCTGATCGGCATGGCTGCCGGTTTCTTTGCCATACCCGTGCAGGTCTTCATCCAGACGCGCCCGCCGAAGGAACAGAAAGGGCGCATGATTGCCGTGATGAACATCTTCAATTTCTTCGCAATCCTGCTGGCAGGCGTGGTGTACTGGACCTTCGATCGCATCACCGTGGCGTTGGACTTGCCGCGCAGTACCATGTTTGCCATGATGGCGGCGCTCATGCTGCCAGTGGCTCTCTGGTACCATCCCGTCGCTGAACCTGACCACAAGGAGGGAGACTGATGCTCGGAATCACGCTGGCTGCCGGTCCTTATTTGGAGCGACTGCGGCAGGAAATCGAACGTGTGGACCAATCGGCATTGCAGCGTTGGGCAGATCACATCTACCGCGCGTGGGAACAGGAACGATTTGTGTTTGCCTTCGGCAACGGCGGTTCCGGAACCACGGCCAGCCACATCGCGGAAGACTTGGGCAAGAGCAGTCTACGCGAAGAAGACCTCCACGACGAATCCCGGAGACGGCTCAGAGTGCTGAGCCTCACGGACAATGTCAGCTGGATCATGGCGGTCGGCAATGATCTGGCCTACGACGAGATCTTCGTGCAGCAATTGATGAATTACGGCGGACGCGGTGATCTGGTGATCGCAATCAGTGGATCGGGTAACAGCCCCAACGTGCTGAAGGCGGTGGAATGGGCGAATCGCCACGGGTTGCTGACCTTCGGCCTGACGGGCTACAGCGGCGGTAAGCTGCGGCAGATCCAGCAGGATGGGCTGCACGTGGATCTGTCCGATATGGGCATGGTGGAGAGCATTCACTTGTGCCTTTTTCATTGGGTGTTGAATGACGTGCACGCCCGCATCAACCGGACGGGACGCTACGCCGCGCCGCTTCCCGGCGAGAGGCAGGTCGGCGTGGCGTGAGTGTCACGAACCTTCGCGGATCGACCGGGTGAATTCCGCCACCGGCGACGGTGGTGCAACTCGCTTCATCCGCTCCGCTGCGGCGTCTCCAGCCATGTCCCGAGCAGTGAAAGAAATCGACCGTGTTCCTGGGAATTGAGATCGGCGGTACCAAACTGCAGTTGGGGGTCGGTTCCGGTCGCAGTCGGGACCTGGTGGCCACCGAGCAGTGCGAGATTGACGCCGCGCAAGGAGCCGCCGCGATTCTCGCGCAGATCCAGGATGCGGCTCCCCGGTTGCTGCGCAAGCACCCGGTTCGGGGCGTCGGCTTCGGGTTCGGGGGACCCGTGCTGCCCGACTCCGGTCGCGTCATCGAAAGCCATCAGGTGGCGGGGTGGGATGGGTTTCCTCTCTGCCAGTGGTGCCGGGAACATCTGGGTTTGCCAGCCGTCCTGGGAAACGACTGTGACGCGGCGGCATTCGCCGAGGCACGCTTTGGGGCCGGGCAGGGCAGTCGCACGGTCTTCTATGTCACCGTCGGCACGGGCATCGGCGGTGGCCTGGTCATCGACGGGCAGTTACAGGGAGTGGGTCGTCCGGCGGTGGCCGAAATCGGCCAGCTGCGCCCCGGACCCGAAGCCGAAGCCAGCCAATGCACGGTGGAGTCGTTCGCCGCCGGACCTGCGATTGCCGCTGAAGCCTGTCGCCGCACCGTCTCCGTGGCCGACGGCGATCAGGCCTGGGTCGATGACTTGCTCGGCCGGTGCCATGGGGATCTCGGCCGTCTGACGGCTAAAGTCGTCGGTGAAGCGGCGTGTGCGGGCAACGAACTGGCGCAACGAGTCCTGACGCGGGCGTATCGAGTACTCGGCTGGGCCATTGCCCAAGTCGAGACGCTCGTGGCTCCGGAAGTGGTGGTTATCGGTGGTGGCGTGCCGCTCATCGGCGAAGATCACTTCTTCCGACCATTGCGCGAACAGGTTGATCGCTACGTCTTTCCACCCTTGCGGGGCAAGTTTGGCGTGCTGCCGTCCGAACTTG
>Ga0233425_10003506_pt1 | contig 28243 bp, 23 predicted proteins | sample Watercolumn_Towu_2_FD_181712 | JGI IMG/M metagenome (GOLD analysis project Ga0233425, IMG submission 181712) | Freshwater microbial communities from Lake Towuti, South Sulawesi, Indonesia - Watercolumn_Towuti2014_140_MG | ecosystem: Environmental > Aquatic > Freshwater > Lake | place...
AGACGGCCAAAATAGCTGAATCTGGCGTTCTGAGTCCGCCGTTGGTCACATGCGCCGCATATCTGGTTGCCGAGAAACTACGTATCCCGCAATAGGCTGGAGAGCCAGAAATGTACAAAGTCGAGCTCATCACCTTACCGAATATCCCCTCCACCGCGCGAAATGTGTTCATGGGGCTTTACTCCGTACAGAACTTGTGCTATAATGCGTTTGGTTTGACAGGGAAATCAGAACAGCGTGGCAAACAACACGTTGTTGGACGCGCGGGGTTCGCGGGCGCGGTTGCACAAGGGCGGTTTCGCCCTTCTTCCAATACAAGTACAACGCGCGGCTTGCCCACCTGTGTGGCCGCGACTCAGGAAGGGGGTGTTCTTTGTATGAAAGCAAGCGCCTTTTCCACCTTAGTACTGGCCGCAGTGTTTGCGTTGATAGGCTCGTGGGGGCATGGAACTGTCGTTTTCATGGCCATTGATGAGCCATTGCTGCCTTCAGCTTACGACTGCGCTGGCGTTAGCGAAATCCCACACACGGAATGCGAGGTCTTAGTCGGGTTCTACAATAGCACCAACGGATCGGGTTGGACGAATAGTACCGGTTGGCTGGCGGCTGGCTCATCACCCTGCAACTGGTACGGAGTAACCTGTGAAGGCGGGCATGTTAGCCGCTTGGCCCTCACTGACAACCACGTGATTGGGACGTTCCCACCTTCATTGGGCGGGCTGACCGCATTGCAACACCTTGACTTGTCCAACGACACGTGGCCTGATGTTACCTGGAACCATTTGAGTGGTTCCATTCCGCCTGAACTCGGTGTACTCGCCAGCCTGCGAGAGCTCGACCTGGCTGGAAACGAGCTGAGCGGGGAGATTCCAGCCGAACTTGGCGACCTCACTAACCTGCAGGTCCTTGGTTTGGCTGCTAACACCTTGAGCGGGGCTATCCCACCTGAATTGGGTGGTCTTGCCAGCCTTAAGCGCCTCTCTCTGCACACTAACCGGCTTAGCGGGGCGATTCCAGCCGAGTTGGGTAATCTGACTAACTTGCAAGACCTTGACCTGAGTTATGCTAATGAGTTGAGCGGGGCAATTCCAGTCGAGTTCGGTAACTTGACCAACCTGCAGTCCCTCACTCTGGACCAAAATCAGTTGAGCGGAACGATCCCGCCTGAGTTGAGTAAGCTCACCAATCTGAGGGGGCTCCGCCTGGCCTACAACAATTTCAGCGGAGCCTTGCCGCAGAGCCTAGCAAATCTTTCCCTGGACCAATTCTTCTTCATGAACACCGATCTCTGCGAACCACCAGACGCGGCCTTCCAGGCTTGGTTGGCAGGTATCAGTGACTTGCGATCAACGGACGTTCTTTGCGCCCTGACGTTGAGCAAAGATGCGACGCCACACAGCGGACTTGTCGGGGGTACGCTGGCCTATACCGTGAGTCTGACGAACATGCTCACGAACACGGCCATCAGTGATGTGATCCTCACTGACACCCTGCCGCTCAGCGTGATTTTGGTTAGCGCCAATCCACCGACCACGACTCAAGTTGGTAATGTGTTAACTTGGAATATAGGCGTTCTGCCAATCAGCGGCACGTACAGTGTCACTTTGAGGGTAGGTTTGCCTCTTAGCCCTTCTCGAATCGAGAACCTTGTCAATGCCAGAGGAGTGTCTGGCGGTGAACTGACAACCCAAGCCCGATATGTTACTGACATCTTCGCCATTCCAACACCCACGCCAACGAATACCGCGACCCACACACCGACAGCCACGGCAACACCGACTGCGACACCAACAGCGACGCCGACTCGTACGCCCACAGCCACGCCGACCAGCACAGCGACGCCGACTCGTACACCCACGCCCACGCCGACCAGCACAGCGACGCCGACTCGTACACCCACGCCCACGCCGACTGACACACCGACGGCAACGCCGACTGCGACCGATACGCCGACGCGCACGCCGACAGCAACCAGCACGCCGACCAACACACCAACACCCACGCCGACAGCGACCAGCACGCCAACCAACACACCAACACCCACGCCGACAGCGACCAGCACGCCAACCAACACACCAACGAACACGTCGACAGCAACCAGCACGCCGACACACACGCCCACGATCACGCCGACCGCAACCAGCACGCCGACACACACGCCCACGTTCACACCGACCGCGACCGATACGCCGACGGTCACGCCCACGCCGACTGACACACCGACGGCAACACCGACTGCGACCAATACACCGACCATGATCTATTTGCCCATGGTAGTTCGTCTGTACGAATAGATGTTGGCGTACAGCCGCTCGCTGGAGTATAATGAGAATAGTTTGTCGGCACAGTCCCACCAGTTGAATTTCAGGTGCTGCCCAGTTACTATCGTGGGCGATTTACGTCATAGCTATTGTTGGTCCTTGATTGTATGTACCTTTGTCGAAAGGAGAGACCTATGAGTACCTCGTTGTGGCGCCGGGTAGGCGTCATCGCCCTCATCGTCCTGGTCTTGACTGTCGGGCTCGCGCCGGTTGCGGCGGCCAGCCCGGAGCAAGGCCCCGCCAACGCGCCGTCGGCCGGGTGCGCGCCGACCTACTACCGCGTCCAGTGGGGGGACAACCTCACGAAAATCGCCTGGCGCTATGGGGTGACGATCTGGCAGTTGCAGCAGTGGAACGGCATCAGCAACCCCAACCGGATCTATGCGGGGCAGACGCTGGTGATCTATCGTTGCGGCTATCCGCCACACCCGCCTGCGCCGCCGCCTTGGCCGCCTGCGCCGCCGCCCTGCGGGGGACAGAGTTGCTGGCCCGTTCCGCCGCCCCCGCCGCCTCCGCCGGCCGGCTGTTGGAACGGGGATTACTTCAACAACCGGGATCTGACCGGCCCGGTGGCGCTGAATCGCTGCGACGGCGACCTCAACTTCAACTGGACGGGCACGTCGCCGGCCCCTGGGACCCTTGGCCAATACAATTTCTCGGCCCGTTGGACGCGCGTCTTCTCCATGAACTACGGCACCTACCGGGTGACGACGACCGCGGATGATGGCGTGCGGGTGTGGATTGACGGGGTGCTGGTCATTGACAATTGGGGGATTCACCCCGTCACGACCTGCCAGCGCGACGTGCTGATCTACGCCGGCAACCACACCTGGACCGTGGAGTACTTCCAGGCCGAAGGTGAGTCCGTGCTGCAAGTCAGATCGCAAAAAGTCTGGTAAGTTTCAGATCATGGCGTCCCACCTTCTGGGGTCGCGCCCGCTGGCGTTCCAGCGCGGCCCCGGAGGTTTCCTCTTGCGTTGAAGCCGCCTCGGTTGCTTTGACAAAGCCCCTTTCTTGCCGTAGAATAGCGTTTGCACGCGTCGGGCCCCCCGGCGCGTGCTGATTGTTTGGCCGAAGACCGGCGACGGGCGCGTGCCGCGTGCCGTCCACGTCTTCCATCGCCGAAGGACACTGACGACATGACAGATAAACGCATCCCGACCAGCGCCGCGATCCGGCAGCAGTTCCTTGACTTTTTTGCGAGCAAGGGGCATACGATCGTGCCCAGCGCCTCGTTGGTGCCGGTGGACGATCCGACGCTGCTCTTCACCAACGCCGGCATGAACCAGTTCAAGGAGATCTTCCTGGGGCTGCGCGAGCCGGCGGCCCGGCGTGTAGCTGATGCCCAGAAGTGCATGCGCGTCAGCGGCAAGCACAACGACCTGGAGGATGTCGGCCGGTCGCCCGTGCACCACACCCTCTTTGAGATGCTGGGCAACTGGTCATTCGGCGATTATTACAAGAAGGAAGCGATTGCCTGGGCCTGGGAGCTGCTGACGAGCGTCTGGAAGCTGCCGAAAGAGCTGCTATGGGCCACGGTGTTCGAGGATGACAAGGGCGACCTCGGCCGCGATGAAGAGGCGGCCGCTTATTGGCGCAGCGAGACCGACATCAACCACGATCAGGTCTTGTTCTTTGGCCGCAAGGACAACTTCTGGGAGATGGGCGATACCGGGCCGTGCGGGCCGTGCAGTGAGATCAACATTGACCTGGGGCCGGACGCCTGCGACAAGCAGGGCGTGCCCGGTCACGTCTGCCGGGTGAACGGCGACTGCAAGCGCTACGTCGAGCTGTGGAACCTGGTGTTCATCCAATACGAGCACACCCGCGATGATCGGCTTGTGCCGCTGCCCGCAAAGCATGTGGACACCGGCATGGGCTTCGAGCGGATCGTTGGCGTGCTGCAGAAGACCAAAACCAACTATGACACCGACCTCTTCACCCCGATCATCCGGCGCACCCAAGCGCTGCTGGGACACACCGACGCCGAGCGGGATGCCCGCGCCCTCTCCTATCGCGTGATCGCCGATCACAGCCGATCCATCACCTTCCTGGTGGGGGACGGGGTGCTGCCGGGCAATGAGGGCCGGGGCTACGTGCTGCGGCTGATCCTGCGCCGGGCGGCCCGGCATGGCCGGATGCTCGGCTTCACCGGGCCGTTCCTGGCCGAGTTAGCCAAGACGGTCATCGAGACGATGGGCGCACATTATGGCGACCTGGTGCGCCGCCGCGAGTTCATCCTGAACAACATCGCGCAAGAGGAAAATCGTTTCAGCCAGACCCTGACCGTGGGCATGGAGCGGCTGGGCGAGTTGATCGCCGGGTTGAAGGCGCAGGGGCAGACAGTGATCCCCGGCGACGAGGCGTTCCGGCTGTATGACACCTACGGCTTCCCCCTCGACCTGACGCAAGACGAAGCACGCGACCACGGCATGACTGTGGACAAGGACGGCTATGAGGCCGCGATGGCCGAGCAGCGCGAACGCGCGCGTGCGGCCGCGCAGTTCGGCGCGGCCGAGACGCAGGATGCCCAGGTCTATCTGGACCTCTTGCATGATCTTAAGAGCGATGGCCTGCTGCCGCCGACCGGCGTCGTGCACAGCTATGACGAGAAGTTCGAGGTCGAGACGACGCTGGCGGCGCTCCTGCGCGATGGCAAGCCGGCGCCGGGCGTGCGCGCGGGCGACAAGGTGGAGGTCGTGCTCCCAGAGACCCTCTTCTATCTGGAGTCGGGCGGGCAGGTGGCCGATCTGGGCTACATCGGCCGCTACGTCGAGGGCCAGGAGGAGCCGATCTGGGAGATCCGCATTGACGAGGTGCGGCGGCCCGTCCCCGGCCTGATCGTCCATGCCGGCGAGGTGCTCGTCGGCGCGCCCGCGGTGGGCGATCCGGCTGTGGCGCTGGTGGATGAGGAGCGCCGGTGGGACATCATGCGCAACCATACGGCCACGCACCTGCTCCACAGCGAGCTGCGCTATGTGCTGGGCGAGCATGTCCATCAGGCTGGCTCGGTGGTCGAGCCGGGTCATCTGCGTTTCGACTTCACCCACTCGGCCATGCTGAGCCAGGCCGAGCTGGATATGGTCGAACAGTCGGTGAACGATGCGATCCTGGCGGATTATCCCGTGCTGGCCTCGCACGCCAGCTATCGCGCTGCCGTCGCCGACGGCGCGATGGCGCTCTTCACTGAGAAGTACGGGGACGATGTGCGGGTTGTCAAGGTCGGCTGGGAGGGCGAGGAGTTCAGCAAGGAGTTGTGCGGCGGGACGCACGTGCTTCGCACCGGCCAGATCGGCTTCTTCCACATCGTTTCCGAGGGGAGCGTGGGCGCCGGGGTGCGCCGGATCGAAGCGGTGACCGGCCGCGGGGCGATGGAGTTGGTGCAGAGCCGCCTCCGGCTGCTCGATCACACCGCCGCGGTGCTGCGCGTGCCGCCCGACCAGCTCGACCGCGCGGTGCGCAACTTGTACGCCGAGAATCAGACCCTCCAGAAAGAGAGCGCCCGGCTGAAGGCCCGGCTGGCCTTCCAGCAGACCGAGCGCCTGGCGACCGAGGCGGTCAACGTCCGGGGCGTAGCGGTCGTTGCCGCCCAAGTCGAGGGCGCCGATGTGCAGACTTTGCGCGACATGAGCGACTGGCTGCGAAACAAGCTCGGTTCGTCCGTCGTCATCCTGGCGACCGCGGTGGAGGACAAGCCACAGATCATCGCGGCCGTGACCGATGACCTGGTGAAGCGCGGCCTCCATGCGGGCGAGCTGGTGAAGCACGTGGCGCGCGTGGTCGGCGGCGGCGGCGGCGGCAAGCCTTCGTTGGCCCAGGCCGGCGGCCGTGACCTCAGCAAGCTGCCCGAGGCGCTCGCCCAAGCCCCGGACCTGGTTGCCCAGGTGTTGATTGAGCCGGCCGTGGCCCGAGCGAAAGAGCCTGGCGCGCGGAAGCCGAAGGGCTTGCCCTGATACACCAACTGTACCTGTCATGCTGAGGCCCGTCGTTTGGGCCGAAGCATCTCCTTTGCCATCGCGAGACGCTTCGCTGCTACCGCGGGGTTGAAACCGGGATGTTTGAGACAATCGAACTATCCGCCCAGGACACGCTGAGCAGCGTGTTGGCGCGGCTGCGGGCGACCGAGGCCAGCCGGGTGCTGTTGGTGATACCCCGGAAGCTCACCTTCACAGCCGCCGACCTGATGGTGCTGCGCCGCGAGGCCGCGACGCGGCAGACGCAAGTGGCCCTGCTGACCTCACAGGTCGGGCTGCGCCGCCGCGCCAATGACGCCGGCATCAACGCGTTCCGCAGCCGCTGGTGGGCCAGGCGGACGATCTGGCGCACCCTACGGCCGCGGCCGGCGCGCCTCCCCCGGCCGCCCACACCCGGCGGCGTGGAAGCGCCCTTCGCCGCGGGCCTCTTCAGCCCGCGCTCGCCGACCGGCTTTCGCCCGGTGGTCTTCCGGCGCGCGTTCAAGCGCGGCCCCAGCCCGTGGTGGGCCGAGCTTGGGCTTGCTATCTGCCTGTTGGCGTTGGCCGCCGGCATGTTATATGCCTTGTCCATCATCGTCCCCTCTGCGACCGTCACCGTGACGCCGGTCGCCGAGTCGCTCCAGATCCGGGTGCCGCTCACGGCCATCCAGGATGGCGCGACCGATCCGGCCGCGGGCATCGTGCCGGCGCGCGTCTTGAGCGCGCAGGTCTCGGGCGATGGCAAGGCGCCGACGACCGGCCGGCGCCAGGAGCCGGCCGGCAAGGCGCGCGGTCAGGTAGTTGTGATCAATCGCACGACCCGTCAGATCACGATGCCGGCGGGCACGGTGGTGGCGACCGCGACCGGCAACAATGCCCGGTTCGTTACCCTGGCCGAAGCGCCCCTCGCGCCCAACGCGCGGGCCGCCGTGCCGATCGAGGCGACTTTGCCGGGGCCGAGCGGCAACGTGCGCGCCGGCACGATCACCCAGGTCGAGGGGCCGCTGGCGCTCTCGGTCGTCGTGGCGAACGATGGCCCGACTGCAGGCGGCACGCTGGCGCGCGTCGGCGTGGTGACGGAAGATGATAAGACCGCCTTGCAGGCGCAACTCTTCGAGCATCTGAAGAAAGGCGCCTATGACCGGCTCAACGAGAAGATCGGGCCGGGGACCTTTGTGCCGCCCGAATCGGTCAGCTACCTGGCGCTCTCGCCCACCTTCACGCCGTTCGTCGGCGAGGTGGCCCCGGAGCTGACCCTGAACATGACCGTGCAGGCAGTCGGGCTGAGCGTAGACACGCGCGCCGCGCAACTTATCGGGTTGAGCCGGCTGCAGGACGCCATGCCGCCCGGCACGCGCCTGATCTCCGACTCGATTCGCTTCATCCCCGGCGCGGTGACGGTGCCAGATGAAAAGACGGTCAAGTTTGAGTTGACTGCCCAGGGCATCCTCCTGCGTGGGATTGATCGGGACGCGGTACGCAGCGTTGCGCAGGGGCTGTCGGTCGAAGAAGCCACGGCCGCGCTGATGGAGCGTTTCCAACTGGCGCAGCCGCCGGAGATCCACCTGGGGCCAGACTGGCTCCCGTACATCGTACCGGTCAACTTGCCGCGGCTGCCCTGGCGTATCCGCGTGATCGTCAACTGGGACGGCGCGGCGCAACTGGCGATGAAGAAGTGACGATCGTTGCCCCGGCAGATCTTCCGGCGGGTCGCCTGCTGGCCCTCGATCTGGGGCAGGCGCGCACCGGCGTCGCGGTCTGCGATGAGCTGGGCCTGTTGGCCACTCCGTTGACTGTGTTGCGCCGCCATCCCACCCGCGCCGAGGATTTCGCCGAGATCGCCGAGCTGGCGCGCCGCGAGCGCGTTGTCGGTGTGCTGGTGGGTCTGCCGCTCGACAGCGATGGCGAGGTCGGCGCGCAGGCCCGGTGGGTGCGGCGTTATGCCGGCCGGTTGGCCGGCGCGTTGCCGATCCCGCTGGCGTTCTGGGATGAAAGTCACACATCGGAAGATGCCGCGCGCCTGGTGCGCGAGAGCGGCGGCCGCACGCCTCTGGACGCGGCGGCCGCGGCTGTGATCCTGGGCGATTACCTGGAAGCGCGGCGGCAGAAGCTGGAGGGGCTGTGAGGTTTTTTCACGCGGCGGTGCGCGGTCTGTTGCGCTTCGCGCTGTTCTTGACGCCGCTCATCGCGTTGGGCGCGCTGGGATTCGTGCTGGTGAGCTTCGTCGCGGCGCAGCTCGAGGATGCGCCGCAGCCGCCTCGGGTCGCGCTCATCAAGCCGACTTCCGAGCAACCGCTCGATCTGCGCCCCGAAACGCTCGAATTGCGCCTGCTGGGGCTGTATCTGCGTATGCAAGGCCCGGCAGTGGATGCGACCGCCAGCAGCGACGAGACGCTGCGGCCGTTCAAGATCGCGCTCGGCGAGACCGCCTTCTCGATCAGCGAGCGCCTGCAGGACCAGGGATTCATCACCGACGCGAACCTGTTCCGGCTCTACATGCGCGTGAATGGGCTGGACAAGCGCCTGGCCGCGGGGGATTTCGATATCGCGGCCAATATGACCATGGGGCAAATCGCCGAGCGGTTGCAACGGCCGCGCATCCAGGAAATCGTGGTCACTTTCCCCGAAGGGATGCGCGCCGAGGAAGTGGCGGATCTGCTCAACGTGCAGGGGGTGATGGACGGGGAAGCGTTCCTCTCGATGGTGCGCGGGGGCGCCGCGTCGGCGCGGGCGCTCGGCGACTACCCCTTTATCCCCGATAGCGCGGTCACGCTGGAGGGCTACCTTTTCCCCGACACCTATCGGTTGCCGTCGCGCGCCACGCCCACCGACCTGCTCCAGCGCATGTTGGACAACTTCGCCCGTCGCGTGACGCCGGAGATCGCGCAGGCTGCGGCGCAGAAGGGCCGCAGCCTCGATCAGGTGATCAACCTGGCTTCGATCGTCGAGCGCGAGGCGCGGCAGGCCGACGAGCGACCGTTGATCGCCAGCGTCTATTGGAATCGCCTGAGCGGCGCGTGCAGCAAAGAGACCGGCGGCGCCTACCTGCAGGCCGACCCGACCGTCCAATACGCGGCCGGCCGGCCGGGGGAGTGGTGGTGGAAGCCGCCTTCGGTCGAGGCGTATGCGCAGGTACAGTCGCCCTACAATACCTACCTGCGGCCCGGTCTGCCCCCCGCGCCGATCGCCAACCCCGGCCTCTCCGCCATCCAGGCCGCGGCGAATCCGACTGAAACTAAATACTGCTTCTTCGTCGCCGCCAGCGACGGCTCGCACGTCTTTGCGGTGACGCTGGCCGAGCATCAGGCGAACATCGCGCGCTATCAGCGGTGAGGCCGGATGGCAAATCGCGAATCGCAAATCGCAAATCGATGCCTGGCAGTTTTGCTATTTGCGATCTGCAATTTGCTATCTGCTTGCGCATTGCCCGGCAACGCCGCGCCGGTCGTCAAGATCGGCGTGATCGCGCCGTTCGAGGGCGCGGGCCGGCCGCTCGGATATGCGGTGCTGCCCGCGATCAAGGCGGCGGCGGCCGAGGCCAATGCGCGGGGCGAGTTGGGGCGCACTCGGGTGCTGGTGGTGGCGTTCAACGATGACCTCCACGGACCGACGGCCGCAGCGCAGGCGCGCGCGTTGGCGCTTGACCCGGAAGTGCTGGCGGTGATTGGGCCGTGGACGGCCGAGACCGTGGCCGCCGCCGCGCCGATCCTGGCGGAGGCGGGCTTGCCGTTCATCGCCAGAGAAGATCTGGCCTTGCCCGCGGCGGGGGAGCGGTGGGGGGACGCCGTCCTGGCCGAAGCCGCGGCGCGGGCGAGCGCTGACACGCGCCGGCTGCTGCGCGCGCTGGCCGATGCTGCGCGGCGGCATGGTCGTCCCGCGCGCGCCGGGGTAGCCGCCGCGCTGCCCTGAAAATAGTCGTTGGAGCGTCATTGCGAGGCCTGTCGTTTGGGCCGAAGCAATCCCCGGCATCGAGAATCGGCCGCAGATGAACACGGATGAACGCGGATAAAGAGAGAAAGAATCCGTGTCCATCAGCGTCAATCCACGGTCCGTTTTCATCGAGCGGTGTCGTAGCTCGCCGCCGCCTTCACCCTCCGCAGGCGCGGCAGCCGGGTGGCCTCCGCGGGCCATTCCACTTTGTCGTACACGTCGGCCAAGCGCAGCTCGCAGCCGATGGAAGGGATCGCCGCGACCGCCTCCAACCCTCTGTAGGTTGCCAGGAGCCAGTGGTCATCGGCGTGCCGCGTGAAGTGCTCGATCGTCGGGCTGCTTCGCGAAACCAGCAAGTAGTCGGACAATGACTCCAACGTGCGGTAGAACTCGAACTTTGCGCCCCGGTCGTAGGCCTCGGTGGATGGTGAGAGGATTTCGATGATCACCGTCGGGTTCAGCAGTGTGTCGTCCTCGTGATCCTCGAATTCGGCCTTACCGCAGACGATCGTCACGTCAGGATATGTGTACAGGCCGGCGTTTGCCACTTTGACGCGCATGTCGCCCACATAGGCTTCGCATGGCCGATGCTTCAATTGTGGGCTGAGCGCGCCCGCCAGGTTGAAGGCGATGAGGTTGTGTCCTCTGTTAGCGCCGGCCAGCGCAAACGTCTCGCCCTGCCGATACTCGCTCTTGGTCTCGCTCTGGCGTTCGAGCGCCAGGTATTCCTCTGGCGTCAGATATGATTGCAGTGCGGGGAGTGCTGACATATCGTCACCTCACTGGTTCGTTCTGTTTATCGCATCACTCGATGCACCACCGGCGGCGCGGCGACCGGCGCATCGCTGAACCGATAGGCGGCGGCCAGCCGGGCCAGCGCGGCCGCGCAGGATGCTTCGTCGCGGGCGTGCACCCAGAGCAGCGGCTCCCCGGCCGCCACCCGGACGCCGATCTTGCCATGCTCTGTGAGTACGACTCCCACGGCCGGGTCAATCGGATCCCCCTTCCTGGCGCGGCCGCCGCCCAGATCCACCACGGTGAAGCCGATCTCGCGCGCATCCACTGCCGCCACGTAGCCGCCCCGCGGCGCGATCAGCGGCCGGATGATCGGCGCGCGGGGCAGGCGGGTCGGATCATCCATGGCCTGCAGGGCCTCCCCTGAGCCTGACGAAGGGTCGCCCCCTTGGGCTGCAATCCACTGACGGAATTTGGCCCAGGCTGTGCCGTTGTCGAGGGTGGCGGCGACTAACGTGCCAGGCACTTCCGAAGTGCCTGGCACGTGGGCAGCAGAAACGCCTGGCACGTGGGCACGCGCGAGCCGCAGCATCTCGGTTGCCACATCCACGCAGTGCTGGCGGAAATCGGCCGGGCCGCCGCCGTGCAGCGTCTCGATCGCCTCGATCACCTCCAGGCTGTTGCCCACGGCTAGGCCGAGCGGCTGGCTCATGTCGCCGATGAGCGCGGTCATCTTGCGTCCCAGCCGGCGGCCGAGCTGCGCCATCAGCTCGGCCAACTCGACCGCTTCGGGCAGCGTCTCCATGAACGCGCCGTGGCCGACCTTCACATCGAGCACGATGGCATCTGCGCCGGCCGCGATCTTTTTTGACATAATCGAGCTGGCGATGAGCGGGAGGGCGGGCACGGTTCCGGTCACGTCGCGCAGCGCGTAGAGCTTGCCGTCGGCTGGGGCCAGCTCGTGCGTCTGCCCGGCCACCACGATCCCCACATCGCGGAGTTGACGCCGGAATTGCGCCAGGGTCAGATCCACGCGGTAGCCGGGGATGGCTTCCAGCTTGTCGAGCGTGCCGCCGGAGAAGGAGAGGCCGCGGCCCGACATCTTCCCGACCGGGACGCCCAGGCTGGCGACCATCGGCCCGACCACGAGGGTGGTCTTGTCGCCCACGCCGCCGGACGAATGCTTGTCCACGATGAACGGGGCCACGTCATGCAGATCGAGGGTGTCGCCGGAGAACGCCATCGCCTCGGTCAGGCAGGTGGTCTCTTCGTGCGTCATCCCGCGAAAGTAGACCGCCATGCAGAACGCCGCGGCCTGATAATCGGGCACGTCGCCATTGACGTAGCCCCGGATGAAGAACTCGATCTCCGCGCGGCTCAGCTCGCCGCCGTCCCGCTTGTGGGTGATGATGTCTACGATGCGCATGGGTGCCTCGTGGAACGTGATGCGTGATCCGTGTCAGAGTATATCACAAAGGAGGCTGGCCCTTGAAATGCGGATTGACATGGCCCGGCACAGGGTGTTAGAATAGGCCAGACTGCAGACGGGAAGGTCTATCTTTCGTTGCTCTTGAAGTGAAATACAGCATACGTGTGCGGCACAAGATGGGAGGCTTCGGGAGGGGACATGGTGCTTGGTGAACTCCTGGCGCGCGTGGATCGCTTGCGAGATCAGATCGCAGCCCTGCGGCCGCTGGATCCTGAGCAGGAGGCGCGCCTGGCGCAGAAGCTGAACCTGGAGTGGAACTATCACTCCAACGCCATCGAGGGCAACACCCTGACGCTGGGCGAGACGCGCGCCTTTTTGTTATACGGCATCACCGCCCAAGGCAAGCCGTTTCGAGACTATCTGGAGATTCGGGGGCATCACGAGGCGATTCGGTATCTCGAAGACCTGGTGCGCGGAGGCGAAATGCTCAGCGAGGCCGCGATCCGGGAACTGCATCGTATTTTGCTGGTGGAGCCATACGACGTGGATGCCATCACCCCCGACGGCCGGCCGACGCGCCGCCGAATCGTCCTCGGCCAATACAAGACGGCCCCCAACCACGTCCGCACCACGACCGGCGAGACGCATTTCTACGCGACGCCGCAGGAGACGCCGGCATTGATGGGGGAGTTGCTGATCTGGTATCGGCGTGAGGCGGCCGCGCGGGTCCTGCACCCACTCGTCCTGGCAGCTACCTTTCATTACCGCTTCGTCGCTATCCATCCTTTCGATGATGGCAACGGCCGGATGGCTCGACTGTTGACCAACCTCATCCTGATGCAACACGGCTTCGTACCGCTGATCGTTCCGTTGGAACGCCGCGGCGACTATCTGTTGGCGCTGGAAAAGGCCGATGCCGATGAGCTCGCCGATTTCGTCGCGTTGCTCGGCAGCGAGTTGATCCGTTCATTGGAACTGACTCTGGCTGCCGCGCGCGGCGAGCCCCTCGAGGCGCCGGGCGGTCTGGACCGCCGGATCCAACGGCTGCAGGAAGAGCTGGCGGATTACCGCGTCTCCCGTGGGTAAGAATGGAACGCAAGCCGCCGGCTTGCCCTGGTTCATCTGCTTAGTACCTGCCATACGTCCGCGCGGTCTCGATCATCGCGTGCAGGTTCTCGAACGGCGTATCGCGGCCGCACTGGTCGCCGGTCGAGAGGATGAAGCGGCCGCCCTCCGCCGCGTCGTCAATCGCCTTCCGCGAGGCCGCGATCACGTCGTCGGGCGTGCCCATCAGCATCGTGCGCGTGGTGTGCAGGTTGCCTTTGAGCGTGAGTTTCTGGCCCCACAGCCGCTTGATTTCGGCCAGGTCGCAATCCCCCATCGGCGGGATCTCCAGCGGATCAATCACCGTGAGCGCAGTTTCCTCGGCCATGATCTTGACCAGCGCCCGCTCCGGCCCGCACGAATGGATGTGCGTCATCATGCCCGCGGCGTTCGCCAGCTCGATCACCTGCCGCACCGCGGGGAAGGCGAGCTGCCGGAAGATCTTCGGCGTCTGGAAGACCAGCGTGCCGGAGCCGCCGACGCACAGGAAGTCGGGCCTGACATCGAGCGCCATCACCCGGCGGAAGCGGGTCACTGCCTTCTCGATCCGCTCTGCGGCCCACTGTTGATGCTTATCTGGGTTGTCATAATAGCGATAGATGTCCTCGATGTTGCCCAAGGCCGCCGTGCCCGCGACGAACACGCCGACGATGCCCTGATCGCCCATCAACGCCTTGGCGCGTTTCAGCCCTTCCGGCCCTTTGTCTACGGGTTTGTGGCCCGCGATCGGTTCCCAACGTTCCGGGATGGGCGGCAGGCCGATCCGGGCGGGCGGCACCCGGCGGGTGGGCGGGTCGGCCACGTAGTAGACGTTGACCGTCTCCTGCCAGGCCATCCGACCATTTTCCCGCCGGCCGGCCTGGGTGACGATCCGTTCCGGGCTGCGGAAGACGATGTAGTCTTCCCACCCCTCATCCACGAGCTCTTCCGGGAAGGTGAGCGGGAAGTAGCCGTCCATGACGGAATCAATGCCGAAGTATTTGGCGCAGGCGATATACGCCTCCCAGATCGGCGGGTCGTTGTAGAGGTAGAGATCCCAGAACGGCTTGCCCGTCAGCCGGGCCGGGATCATGTTGGAGAAATCGGGCGCGACCGGCACGCAATCGGGGATACCGCCGGCCAGGACGGTGAGCAGTCGTTCACGTGGTTTCATATGTGCGGCCTCCCGCCGCGATCAGCCGTGTGCGTCATTGCGAGGAGCCGCAGCTCCGAAGCAATCCCTGCATAGGCGTGAGATGGGGTGATTATACACCCATGTTGCGCAGTTTGGCACACAGCGCGGCCCCTGTTATAATCGTGTGGTAGACGATCCTCGATCTACCCCCGGTCGTCTCTGCAATGACGCAGCCATGGAGCCATCCAGCGCAACGGTCGCGCGGAACGCGTCCGCGCGGCCGCCAACCATATGAGTCAGGAGGAGTTTACCATGATGAGTACGCGTCTTCCCCATCGCCTGATAGCCCTGGCGGCTATCGTCGCCGTGTTGGCGCTCAGCGGGTGTGTGCCTGCTGCGCCCGCGGCTCCTGCTGCGCCGGCCGCCCCCGCTGCGGCCACCAGCGCGCCGGCTGCACCGGCGCCCACCCAACCGCCCGCGGCGCCCGCCAAGACCGGCGCCAAGATCCTCACCGTCGCCCAAGACACCGACCCCGGCACAGCCGATGTGCAGTTGACGACCGAGGAGTATTTCCTGCCCCTCAACCTCTACGACCGTCTGGTGGAAGCGGTCACGACCGGCCCGCTCAAGTCGGAGTTGCAGCCGGGTCTGGCCGAGAAGTGGAGCGTGACTCCCGATGGCCTGAAGTATACCTTCACGCTGCGCAAGGGCGTGAAGTTTCACAGCGGCGACGTGCTGACTGCCGATGATGTGATCTTCACCTTCGACCGGATGCTCAACCCTGCAACCAAGGCTCTCAACACCGATTTCGTAGACATGATCGCTGGCGCCAAAGAGCGCATGGACGGCAAGGCGACCAACGTCAGCGGCCTGAAGAAGATTGATGACAACACCGTCGAGATCACCCTGGCCGCGCCGTTTGCGCCGTTCCTGGCGAACATCGCGACCCCGGCCGGCTCGATCTACTCGAAGGCCGCCACGACCAAGGCCGGCAAGGACTTCGGCACCAAGCCGGTCGGCACCGGCCCCTTCAAGCTGGAGAGCTGGACGCCGGATAGCGAGCTGGTGCTGTCGGCCTTTGCAGACTACTTCCGCGGCAAGCCCAAGTTCGACAAGCTGGTCATGAAGGTCGTGCCCGAGGCGCAGACCATGGCGCTGATGTTCAAGAAGGGCGACCTGGACGTCTTCGACCTGGACTTCGCCCGCTCGCAGATCCCGGAGTTCAAGAAGGACGCCCAGTGGAAGGATCGCATCGTCAGTGGCCCGCGCGTGGGCACGTACTATATGAGCATCAATTCCGCGCTCAAGCCCTTCGACAACCCGAAGGTGCGCGAAGCAATTATGTATGCCATTGACCGGCAAACCCTGATTGACAAGCTCTACTACGGCACCGGCATCTCGGCCAAGGGGATCCTGGCCCCCGGTCTGGCGGGTTATAACGATGCGCTGCCCGGCTTCAAGTACGATCCCGAGAAAGCCAAAGCGCTACTGAAAGAGGCTGGCTTCGCCAACGGCTTCGAGATGACCCTCAACCAGACGACCGATTCCCCCACCACGCTCAAGATGAACGAGGCGGTGCAGGCGATGCTGGCGCAGGTCGGCATCAAGGCCGAGATCAAGCAGATGGACTCGGCCGCGTGGTCGGGCACGCGCAAGGAAGGCAAGCTGGGTAGCTACACCAGCAGTTGGTCGGCCGACTTCAACGACCCGGACAACTTCATCTACACCTTCTTTGCGCCGGCGAACTCCGTAGCGCGCTCCTGGAACTACATGAACAAGGACGTCCAGGATCAGTTGAGCAAGGCGCGCTCGATGACCGACATGGCCGCGCGCTACAAACTGTATCAGGAGATCGAGAACGCGATCGTCTACAAGGACTTCGCGTTCGTGCCGCTGTTCCACCTGGAGCACCTGTTCGTCGTGCAGCCGAAGGTGAAGAACTTCAAGCCCTCGTGGAACGGCTGGAGCAATATGCCGTACTACGGGATCGAGATCAGCGACTGATGTGACTTGAACGTGCCAGGCACCTGCAAGGTGCCTGGCACGTGGCGCGCTATCATGCTCAAATACGTCTTCAACCGCTTCCTCCAATTCATCCCGGTCATCATCGGCACAACTTTTCTTACCTTCGTGCTGCTCCAGGTCATCCCAGGCGACCCGATCGCCCTGATGATGAAGGAGCACATCTCGCCGGATGTGGTCGAGCGCGTGCGCAAGGAGATGCACCTGGACGACCCGTGGCTCCAGCGTTACGTGCGGTACATGTGGGACGCGCTGCATGGCGATTTCGGCGAGTCGTACAAGACCCGTCGCCAGGTGAGCGACATGCTCGCCACCGCCTTCCCCGCGACCCTGGCGCTGACCGCCGCGTCCCTGCTGGTGGCCTGGGGGGTCGGCATCCCCGCCGGGATCATCGCCGCGACCCGGCCCTACACGGCGGCAGATCACACTCTTACCACCTTCGCGCTCCTCGGTGTCTCCGTCCCGATCTTTTGGCTGGGGCTGATCTTCCAGTTCGTGTTCGGCTACAAGCTCGATCTGCTCCCCATCAGCGGCTTCAAGGGCGCCGAGTATCTGGTCATGCCGGCGATCTGTCTTGGCCTGGGTTCTGCGGCCGTCATTTCGCGGCTCACCCGGTCGAGCCTGCTCGAAGTGATGAGCGCCGACTACATCCGCACCGCGCGCGCCAAAGGGTTGCGCGGCCGCATCGTCTTGCTGCGCCACGCCCTGAAGAACTCGCTGCTGCCGGTCGTGACGGTCATGGCGATCCAGGTGGCCGACCTGCTGTCGGGCGCGGTCATCACCGAGAGCGTCTTCGGCATCCCCGGCATCGGTCGGGTCTCGGTGGGCGCGATCCAGCGCCGCGACTTTCCGCTGCTGATGGGTTCGGTGATCATGACCGTGGTGCTCGTAGTTGTCGGCAACTTGATCGCTGACCTCAGCTATGCTTATCTTGACCCGCGCATCCGCTATGAATGAGCTGCTCGAAACCCCGGTCCGCCAGATCACCTTCGGCCAGGATGTCTGGCGGCGCTTTCGGCGCAACCGGCTGGCGGTGCTCGGCGCGGGCATCGTGATCTTGCTGGCGCTCGTCGCGGCCCTGGCGTCCGTCTTCGCCCCCTACAGCCCCACCCTGGTGCAGTTGAACGCGCAGTTCGAGCCGCCCTCCCTCGCACATCCCTTCGGTACCGATTTCTACGGCCGCGACATCCTCAGCCGCGTCATCTACGGCGCGCAGATTTCGCTCGTGATTGGCCTGGTGCCGACGCTGATGGCGATGCTCTTCGGCACGGTGGTCGGGGTGACGGGCGGGTTCCAGGGCGGCAGGGTGGATACGCTGCTGATGCGCCTCGGCGACGTGGTCATGGCCTTCCCGTCCCTCATCCTGGCGATGGTCATCACCTACACCCTGGGCGCGTCATTGTTCACCCTGTTCATCGCGCTGAGCGCGGTGGGGTGGGCTGGCGCGGCGCGCGTCGTCCGGTCGCAGACGTTGTCGCTCAAACAGCGCGACTTCGTCACCGCCTCCCGCGCGGTCGGCGTGGGCCGGGCCGGCATCATGTTCCGCCACATCCTGCCCAACTGCCTGGCGCCGATCCTCATCCTGCTGACCCTGGGCATCCCCGGCGCGATCATGGCCGAGGCGGGCCTCAGCTTCCTCGGCGTCGGCGCGCAGCCGCCCACCCCGAGCTGGGGCCTGATGGTCAACGAGGGGCAGGAATACCTCTTCTCCGCGCCCTGGGCCTCGATCTTTCCCGGCCTGGCGATCCTGGTCACGGTGCTGGCGTTCAATTTCGTCGGGGATGGCCTGCGGGATGCGCTGGATCCGTTCTTGAAGGGTAGGATGTAAGAGCAGGTAGGTTATGAACTCCAAAGCACGCGTCCACGCCGCGCTCGAGCGGCAGCCCGTGGATCGGGTCCCCATCTTCATGTGGTTTCATCCCGCCACCGCGCAACACCTGGCCGAGTTGCTGGAGATCCCTGCCGCCCGCGTCGGTGAGGCGCTGGGCAATGACATCCAGCAGACGTGGGTGAACAACAACTACGCGATGGAAGGGATCGTCCACGAGCGCGACGGCGCGGGGCACACCGACGCGTGGGGTATCCGCTGGGTCAAACAATACTTCTTCAACCAGACCGCCCATTTCCCCCTGGCCGGCGCGCCGCGCGAGGCGGTGCTGGGCTATCGCTTCCCCGATGACCAAAGCGAGGCGCTGCTGGCGCTGATGGAGCCGGTGGCCGCCCGCGCCGCCGACACGTTCATCGGTTGCGATGTGTCGCCGTGCGTCTTCGAGATGTATTGGCGGCTGCGCGGCATGACGGACGCGCTGACCGACATGGCCGCCGACCCCGATCTCGCGTGGACGATGTTCGGCCGGTGCGCCGACTTCGCCAACGCGCTCGGCGCGGAGGCCTGCCGGCGTTTCCCCCTGGATTGGTATTGGACGGGGGACGACATCGCGTCGCAGACCGGCATGATGATGAGTCCGAAGCTCTGGCGGGCGCAGATCAAGCCGCACCTGGCGCGCTGTTTTGCGGTCGGGGCGGCGGCCGGCCTCCCCGTCGCCTACCACTGCTGCGGCGCGCTCCGGCCGATCATCCCCGACCTGATCGAGATCGGCCTGGACGTGCTGAACCCCGTGCAGAGCAATTGTCCCGGCATGGATCCGCTCGAACTGAAGCGGGAATTCGGACGTCAGATCACCTTCATGGGCGGGGTGGACACCCAAGATCTGCTCCCCCACGGCACGGCCGCCGAGGTCCGCCGGGCGACGGCGCGCCTGATCGAGAGGATGACCGCCGAGGGGGGCGGCTACATCCTGGCCGCCTCGCACACGATCCCGCCGGAGACGCCCGACGAGAACATCTTCGCCATGTACGAATCGGCGGGGATCAGCCGGGCGGAGATTTTCGATCGGGCGGCGATGATTCGCACGCGACTCCGGTAGGTTTACGAATCTCGGCTGATCTCTGGTATACTGATGTGGAATCTCGGTTCTGATTATGCTGATAGATGGGCAGGAGGTAACTTATCATGCTGACTGCAATTCACGGAGTATATCGTAAAGGACGGGTTGAGTTGTCGGAGATGCCGCGCAGCCTTCGCGAGGATACGCAGGTGATTGTGACCTTCCTTACGCCTGACTCGCTTGATCTACGTGCGCGAGGGATTGATTCAGTACAGGCTGCGGATTTGAGGGCGCGTCTATCTACTTTTGCGGAAGACTGGGATAGCCCCGAGATGGACGTGTACAATAACTATGATGCGGCCAAAGCCAATCTTTAGACGCGGTGCAGTAGTCATCGTTCTGTTCCCTAATTCTGATCTGCGAACAGCGAAATTGCCTTGCTACGGTCGCTAACCACGAGATAAAGGAGTTTAGCACTACATGATCCTGTACCAACCCAAACACGACTGGGAGGACCTGAGCGTCCTCCAGCGCAACCGTGAGCCGGCGCACGCGACGCTGCTCCCGTATGCCGACGCGGCCGCCGCGCTGACCGGCGAGCGCGGGGCCTCCCCCTATTTCAAGCTGCTGAACGGCCATTGGCAGTTCAGCTATGTGACCACCCCGGCCGACGCGCCGGAAGGGTTCGCGGCGGAAGCGTTCGACGCCGGCGGCTGGGACAGCATCTCCGTGCCGGGCAACTGGCAGATGGCCGGCTACGGCAAGCCGAATTACACCAACGTCCGCTACCCGTACCCGGTGGACCCGCCGCGCGTGCCCCAGGATAACCCGTGCGGGCTGTACCGCCGGACGTTCGTCCTCCCCGAAGGGTGGGCGGGCCGCGAGGTCTTCCTGGAATTCGAGGGGGTCAACTCCGCGTTCTACGTCTGGGTGAACGGCCAGAGGGTCGGCTACAGCCAGGGCGCGCACGTGCCCGCCGAGTTCCGCGTCACGCCCTACGTCCGCGCTGGCGAGAATCTGCTCGTCGTGCAGGTCTTCCAGTGGTCCGACGGCGCGTACCTGGAAGATCAAGACATGTGGCGGCTGAACGGCATCTTCCGCGATGTCTACCTGTTCGCGACGCCGGCCGTCCACGTGCGCGATGCCCGGGTGCGAACTGAACTGGATGAAACCTGCACCGACGCGATGCTGAACCTTTGGCTGGCGCTGCGCAACTATGGCGCGGCCGCGGCATCCGGCTACCGCGTGGCGGCGCAACTGCTCGACGCGGCCGGCGCGGTCGTGTTGGCGCAGGAGATCGCCGCGCCGGTCGGGCTGGACGCCGGCGGCGAGGTCACGCTGGAGGCCAGCTTCCCCGTGAAGGCCCCCGCCAGGTGGTCGGCCGAGGAGCCGAACCTCTACACGCTGCTCGTCACGCTGACCGGCCCCGACGGCGCGGTCGCCGAGGTGCAGCGGGTCAATGTCGGCTTCCGCAAGGTGGAGATCAAGAAGGGGGTTTTCTACTTCAACGGCGTCGCGATCAAGCTGCAAGGGGTCAACCGGCACGACACGCACCCCGACCTGGGTCATGCCGTGACGCTGGAATCCATGATCCAGGACGTGGTCGCGATGAAGCGGCACAACATCAACACCGTCCGCACGTCGCATTATCCCAACGACCCGCGCTGGCTCGATCTGTGCGACCGCTACGGCCTCTACGTGGTGGACGAGGCCGACCTGGAATGCCACGGCTTCGGCACGGTCGGCGCGCAAGATCAGATCAGCGAAGACCCGGCATGGGAAGCGGCCTACCTGGATCGGGCGGTGCGCATGGTCGAGCGCGACAAGAATCACCCGTGCGTGGTCATGTGGTCCCTCGGCAACGAATCGGGCTTTGGTCGCAACCACGTGGCGATGGCCGATTGGATCCACGCCTTCGATCCGACCTTGCCGGTGCATTACGAAGGCGCAACCGGTTGGGGCAATCGGGCCGGCGCCAAGCCGTTTGCGGGCGTGGTGGATATCTACAGCGTCATGTATCCCACGGTCGAGCGGGTGATCAACGAGGGCCAACAGACCGACAATCCGCTGCCGTTCTTCATGTGCGAGTACGCGCACGCGATGGGCAATGGCCCCGGCAACCTGAAGGAGTACTGGGACGCCATCCGGGCCTACCCACGGCTGATGGGCGGCTGCGTCTGGGAGTGGGTGGATCATTCCGTCCGCCAGCGCACGGCCGACGGCCAGGAGTGGTGGGCCTACGGCGGCGATTTCGACGACCACCCGAACGACGGCAACTTCTGTGTAGACGGCTTGACCTGGCCCGACCGCACCCCCTATCCGGGCCTGATCGAGTACAAGAAGATCCTGGAGCCGGTGCATGTCGAGGCGCTGGATCTCGCCGCGGGCCGGGTCAAGATCGCCAACCGCTACGCGTTCCGCTCGCTGCGCCACCTGGAGGCCGCGTGGCGGATCACGTGCGACGGGGAAGTGATCCAGCAAGGCCGCGTGCCGGGGCTGGATGTGCCGCCGGGCGGGGAAGCGCCGCTCAACCTGTACTACCGGCTGCCCGCGGGCCACACGCCCGGCGCGGCCTATCGGCTGGAGCTGAGCTTCACCCTGGCCGAGGATACCCTCTGGGCGAAGCGCGGCTACCCACTCGCCTGGGCGCAGTTCGAGCTGCCGGTGGCGGTCGCGGCTCCGCCGGTCATCAAGATCAGCGAGATGCCGAAGCTGGCGGTGGAGACCAGCGGCCGGGCGTTCACCGTGTTGGGCGAGGAGTTCCGGCTGACCTTCGACACCTACACCGGCGCGCTGAAAGCGTGGGAATTCAACGGCATCCCGCTGGTCACGGCAGGGCCGAAGCTCAACGTCTGGCGTGCGCCGACCGACAACGATGTGCACATCGCCAAGGAGTGGGTGAAGGCCGGGTTGGATCGCTTGCAGCCGCGGGTTTCCCGCGTAGAACTGATGCGCCAGGACGAACGCGTCGTGCAGGTGGAGATCGCGGCGACGCTGGCGCCTGTTTACTTGCGCCCGGTCTTCGATGTGACCTACCTCTACACGATCTACGGCTCCGGCGATGTGGTGATCCGTACGCACGTGCTGCCGCTGGGCACGCTGCCCGTGCTCCCGCGCCTCGGCCTGCAAATGCGTCTGCCAGGCAAGCTCGACCGTTTCGCCTGGTATGGCCGCGGCCCGCACGAGAACTACGTGGATCGCAAGGAGAGCGCGGCGGTCGGCGTCTACGCCGGCACGGTGCAGGAGCAATACGTACCCTACGTGCTGCCGCAGGAGAACGGCAACAAATCGGATGTGCGTTGGGCGGCCGTCACCGACATCCGCGGGGCGGGCCTGCTGGCGATCGCCATGCCGCTGCTGAACGTCAGCGTGCATCATTACACGCCGGAGGATTTCACCGCGGCGAAGCACACCTTCGAGTTGGCGCGCCGCGATGAGACGATCCTGCACCTGGATCATGCGCAATGCGGCCTGGGCAGCAATAGCTGCGGCCCCGGCCCGCTGCCGCAATATCTGCTCCAGCCGGCCGAGACGACCTTCAGCGTCCGGCTGAAACCGTTCTTGGGCGCAGCCGCGTCGCCGATGAGCTTGTATCGGACGGCTATTGAGCCCGTCAACTGAAATTAACGGAGGCCTTCGAGGACGATCGGTCTCTCGAAGGCCTTCGGGGCAATTCCGCCGGACATGTGGTCATATCATCTTGGCATCAACTGAAGTCGGGGCGTAAGGAGATTCATATGAGCTCCCAAGATCCTCCTTCCGGAGCAGAGAACCTCGTGGTGTATTCCAATGATCCCGTAGCTAGATTCTTGATTGCCCGCATGAGGTTGACCCCTGTCAGCTTCGCACTTATTACGCTATTTGTAATGCTTATCCTGCATGTTGGGGTAAGCGCCTATTTCGGTGTCCTTACTGGACACAGCGGGGGCGTTCGGGGCTTTCTGGATGATCCGGCAGGCATGATAATTTATCTTGTGGCGTTTCCTGCGACCTCTGGCTACTATTTATGGATTTCGCAGAGACCTAAGGGCCTTCTTAAGGAAATCATCAGTCGCGGGCTGGTCGACCTGGATATTAATTGTAATGAGAGCCAACTCGAGCAGGAGGGATGTAGCGACAAAAAGAGCGATACGTGTGACGGATCTTTTTCTCGCAACTGGAACGATAAAATGTGGCCGCGCTATGCTCACTCGTACTGGCTTCGAGTGTCTATCCTGGTCGTCTTGCTCTCATTCGTCGTAGCGAAGTTGACCGACTTGGGAGGGCCTGGCAATCGTGCTCAAGTAAGCCAAGTTTGGGCAATCGTATCAGATATTTCGATTCTGATAGGATGGTACTTCATTTGTATGATTGTTGCAAGAGAACTAGTTACGATCCAGAACCTCCGGTGGTTGTTCGGGCAACATGACCTAAGATTGTATCCACTGCATCCAGATAAATGCGGTGGCTTAAGCCCAGTGAGTCGCTATGCTATGGCCTTCACGTACTACATCGCCCTGGCTGGCTTAACGATAAGCTTCATCGCTTTCGATAAGATTCAGTTGGGTCAGTTCGCCACGCAGTACTTTCTGCACGTCGCTATTCTTGCTTACTTAGCCTTGGCCTTCGCGTGTTTCTTTCTTCCACTGGATGCAGCACACGATGCCATGAGCAAAGCCAAGAACGAATGGCTATTGAGGTTGTCAAGGGAATTCCAGGACAAATATGAACGTGCCCAAGGATCCTCATTTGCCTCTGAGAATGGACTTCACAGAACCATGGAGGAGATAGAGCAAATCCAACGTTTGTACCGCCTAACTGATGAGTTTCCGGTCTGGCCGTTCGATACACTGACCCTGCGGAGGTTCGTCGCCACAGTTGCGGCGTCGCTGAGTCCCATCTTGATATCCATGGTGAGTGTGCTTATTCGTCGTGTTTTCGGCCTGCCTTGATCTCCCAACGTCAATAATCTGATGGTGTCGGGAAATACCTCGAAAATCCATCAAGGATTTCTATACTCACTGCCCGACAGATTGGCGTAGCATAGGGCCTTGTGCCCGTCTGCGGCGATTCTCTGCCCACCAGACCGCCCACAAGGGGCTACGCTACGCCTGTCGGGTAATGAGATTTCTATGGCTTGAATTCATGACTTGATGTTACCCGAAGAAGATGAAGTCAATATCGCCCGGCGACTGCCCCTTCGCGGTGAGCAGCGCGGCGATTTCGGCGTGGTGTTGCATTCCGTGGAAGAGCACATGCTGCAGCACGCGCCAGACCGACAGCGTGCGCGTCTCTCCGCTCCGATTGATGAAGTTGGCTTCCCCCTCGATCCGCGCGGCGCTGTACTCGGCCAGCAATACCTGCCAGGCTGACCGCTCCCGCTCGAAGGCCGCGCGCAGCGATTCGAGCGTGGGATAATCCTCGGGTCGCGGCGGGGTGGGGCGCGTGCCTGTCGCCAGCGCGTGCCGCCAGTTTTGATCCGCGCGCAGCAGATGGAACAGCAGGTCGTGGATCGAGCCGTGGCCGTACCCCGGATGCGCCAGATAGACCGCTTCGTCGAGCCGCGCCGCGCAGTCCAGCAGCCGGCCGGTGGTGTGCCAGTGGTAGGCGAAGAGGGTTTGGAACTGCGCCACAGTGAAGTCGCTCATCGGTTGTATCTTCCTTTCTCAAGTCGGGCCGAACGGATTGGCGGCGAAATCGCGCACCGGCGGCTGGCCCCGGAAGTGCCAATCCATGAAATCCAGCAGCGTCTCCCAATCGGCCGGGCTGTGCGCATGGCCGCCCTCGCGATACCAGATGCCGATCCGCTCCGCGACCCCCAAGAAGCGATAGACCTGTCGGGCCGCTTCGTGCGTCCGCCAGGCGCCGGTGGGGTTGGCCCACAGATCGCCGAGCGCCTCGGTGGTGAGCAGCAGCCGGGGCGCGACGGCCGCCTTGAGGAAGTGCTGATCGAACGGCAGCTCCGCTTCCCGGCCGATGGTGTCGCCGAAGTCTGGGCCGAACCAATACGGGAAGCGCCCCACGATATCGGCCAGCGTCTCGGAGTTTGGTCCCTGGAACCGATAGCAGCCGGCGCCGCAGCAGCCCGAATCGTTGGCCGCGGTCAGCGCGATCCGCTCATCGGTGGCGCCGGCGAGCAGGCTGGCCTTGCCCCCGCGTGAGTGCCCGACGACCGCGATGCGCGTCCTGTCCACGAAGTCGAATCCCGCCAGCGCATCCACGCAGCGGTGATAGCCCCACGCCCACGCGGCCAGCGCGCCGAACGTGTCCTCGGGAAAGAGCGGGTAGAGGCCGGAATCTCGGCCCGCGTCGCGCACGTCCGCGGCGATCTCGACGCGGTTGAACTGCGCCAGGATATTCCCGCGGCGCAATACCTCGGCGGTGATTTCATCCGTGACGTAGCCCCAGCACGCGTCGCCGTTGAGCACGACCGGGAACGGGCCAGGGCCGGGCGGGACGAGCAGGTAGAGAATGAACGCGAACGGCCGGTCGAACTCGGCCACGACCCGGCAGGTGATGGTGCGCGCGCCATCGAGGTGACGCACGACGCTGGTGTGCAGCTCTTCGCTGCGAGTGGCGTGGGGCGCCGGCGGCAGACCGCCGTATTCCAGCGGGAGGATCGCGTCGAGCAGCTCCAGCCGCCGGCGGGGCCACTCTTCGGCGCGCTGCACGGCCGCGCCATCTCGAAAGCGGAAGAGATCGGGAAGGCTTGTGTCAGTGTGGGTGGCCACCTTTTTCTCCGGCACAGACCTGGGCAAGCCGCTCACGCACACCCCCGCGCGGACGGCAAAGGAGCCATCCACGAATCCGGCACGAATACCCGCGAGCGGCGTCCCCAATTCGTGCATTCGTGTGATCATTCGTGGACGGCTCACCCCCGCCCCTCCAGCGTCTCGATCAACCACAGGATCTCCGCGGCCATGTCGTAAATCAACGCCGGATCGCCGGCGAGGCCACGGTCGTCCAGCCCCACGGCGACCACGCGGCCGACCTGGCTGGCGATCACCTCGGTGAGCACGCCTGGCCCAGGGCCGATTTCGAGCATGGTATCGGCCGGGGTGAAGTCGGCCGCAGCGACGATCCGGGCGCGGTGCGCCGGGCCGACGAGAAAGTTCTGCCCCAGGCTCTTCTTGGGGTGAATGCCGAGAGCGGCAAGCCGGGGGAGGAGGGAGGTCAAGGCTTATGCTCCGAGTAGTGCAGGAACCCGTTTTCTGGCAGAAACTGTACCGTCCACTAACAGGTTGAACAGCCGAGCTGGCGGGCGTACTCGTTCGGTGAGAGGCCGGCCAGTTCGGCGCCCTGATGGGGGCGGTCGTTGTAGTAGACGATGAACTCGGCGAGCAGGGCGGCCAGTTCGTCGGCCGTCTGCCAGGAGTGCCAGGCGAGCCACTCCTTGAGGGTCCGTACGAAGCGTTCGGCGATGCCGTTGGTTTGCGGGCGGTGGGGCGCAATGCGGATATGCAGGAATGTCATCTCTTTGGCGAACTGGGCGAAGGCGTCGGGGTAGTGGTCACATAGTAAGTGATAGCTCGAGATTGTACTCGGCAATAAACCATTTGACGACGATGTTGTGAGCGACGTCCGACTTAGAAAAGGACAGGGTCTTGCGCACGAAGCGGCCCAGGCGTTGGCGCAGCGTGTTGTTCCAGCGTTCGATATGCGCCGTCTCGCCACTCTCTTTGCCGACGGCTTGGTGGGTGGCCGTGGCGAAGACTTTCTGGTAGGCGGCCCAGAAGTCGCTGAAGCTGTGGCAGGTGCGGTAGGCATCCGGGATCTTGTTCCACAAGCGGCGACACGTGGCGTCGCTGCGATCACCGATGACGAAGGCGACGATCTGCCGGGTGCGCCGACATAAGGCGAGCCAAAGCCACCGTTTGGCGTCTTTTTTGAACACAAACGACCATAACTCGTCAAGTTCCAGCACATCGTCAGCCTGGGGTGGCGCCAAGGTATCTTTGAGATCCGGCAACTGCTGGACGCGGGTCTTGAGCCAGCGCAAGACGGTGCGGCGCGCGACGCCAAAGATGCGCTGCAGGCCCCGCAGACTGGCGCGTTCCTTGTAGGTGTCGAGGATCGTCCGCTTCATTTCCTCCGAATAAGTCGGCACGGGCTCGCGCACCCGATACGCGCCGCAGGCCTTGCAGTGATATTGCGCCTGCCCGCATTTGTTCGTGCCATTGCGCACGATGTTCGTACTGCCGCAGACCCGGCAGTGGTAGGTGGTGGTGGTCTGAATCATGCGCCTATCATACACCATCACTTACTTGTTTACCACTACCGGCTGAAGAACAGGCAGAACCTGGGCCTTGATCTCCGCAAACCTATCTGCTGCGCGTACGTCCATCGTATCCTCCTGCCGGCATTATGTCGCCGCTGTGCTGTACCGACAAGCTGTAGGAACCCGTTTTCTGCCAGAAAACGGGTTCCTACATTCCGAGCGTCTCGATCAACCACAGGATCTCCGCGGCCAATTCATAGTGCATATCCGGCGCGGCGGCGAGGCCGCGGTCGCGGCTGCCCGCGACGGGATGTGGAGCACGAAGGCGCGAAGCTGACGAAGCGCCTGCGGCGGAAGCGCGAAGGCCACGAAGCAATCCGCCGCGGCGAGCCTCCTTCGTGCTCTTCGCGCTTCGTGCCTTCGTGATCCTTCGCACCTCCGTGATCCAAACCCCTACCCCTCCAGCGTCTCGATCAAGAAGAGGATCTCCGCGGCCAATTCGTAGTGCATATCCGGCGCGGCGGCGAGGCCGCGGTCGCGGCTGCCCGCG
>Ga0233425_10003507_pt1 | contig 28242 bp, 26 predicted proteins | sample Watercolumn_Towu_2_FD_181712 | JGI IMG/M metagenome (GOLD analysis project Ga0233425, IMG submission 181712) | Freshwater microbial communities from Lake Towuti, South Sulawesi, Indonesia - Watercolumn_Towuti2014_140_MG | ecosystem: Environmental > Aquatic > Freshwater > Lake | place...
AACCCGCGAGCGTCGCGACGCCGGCGATGCCCTGAATGATCCCAATCGTCAACGGCGCATTGAGCGCGCCAACCAATTCGCCGACGCGCACCGGCAAGTACGGAAACGCGAGGAACGTCGCCGCGCTCGTAAAAAAATTCGCGACGAAAATCGTGAACGCGACCGGCGTGTGCAGAACCGCGCGGAGCGCATCGCCCAACATCGCCGCGATCGGTTGCGTCGGTTTCGGCGTAAACGTTTCGCGATAGAACGCGGTCAGAATCAGCGCGGTGATCGCGGCGACGATCGCGTCGAGTCCGAACAAGGTATGCACGCCGAATCGCGCGACAATCACGCCGCCGAACAACCCGCCCACGAGTGATCCCAACGGCGCGGATCCGTTGATCAATCCAAGCGCGAGCGCGACGCGATTTTTCGGCGTGACCTCGGTGAGCGACGCGTACATCAACCCAGTGTTGCCCAATGCAAACCCGGTCAACGCGCGCGCGATCACGTACAACCACACGTTGCCGCTGAACGCGGCAAGCGCCATCGCGACAACTTCGATGTAATGACTGCGCAGGATCAGCGGCTTGCGTCCGTGTCGATCCGCCAGCACACCCCAGAACGGCACGAACCAAATTCCCAGGATAAACCCAAGCGCGGACATTGGCCCCGTCCACGCGTTGATCGCTTCCGGCGAAAATCCAATCACGCGCAAAAATTCCGGCGTGAACAACACAAAATGCGCGACGACCGCAACCTCTAAAAAATTCGCGAGCGCGAAGAGAAAAGTGAGGAGTTGCCAGGAGTGGGGATTGGACGCTTTGCGTGGCGATTGGAGATTAGAGATTGGAGATTGCATTTATGATTTACGATTTACGATTTACGATTTACGATTTACGATTTACGATTTACGATTTACGATTTGCGATTTGTGAATTGCGAGGCGTGAAAAGAATAATTCCCGCGTGTCACGATGAGCAAAGGGCCTCACGCGCGATCACGCGAGATGCTTCGCTTCGCTCAGCAGGACATGCTGGTTTGATTCTACCACAAGTTGCGCGGGAATTGAAACTTGTAGCGCGGGCGGCTCGCCCGCCGTTCTGATTGCTGGCGAGCCGCCCGCGCTACATTCGTTTGACAAAGCCCGGCAGCGATTCAACGACTCTTGCGCGCGGAAATTCGCCGCCGCCGCGTCAATCAAATGTTCAACGCGGCAGATCGCCTCGCGGCATTGGACGTATCACCGCTAACTGACGCCGAAATCGAAAGCGAAATCAAAGCCGTGCGCGCCACGAAGCGCAAATCCAACCTCTAACTTCCAACCTCTAATTTCCAATTTCCAATCTCCGATCTCCGATCTCCAATCTCCAACCTCACACCACCATCGAGTTCGCACTCACAGCCGCGTTCGCCGCCGCATCAATGCGAACGTTGACGCACGCGGGTTTGCCGGACGCGCGCGCGCGTTCGAGCGCGCCGCGAATTGCGCGCGGTTCTTCCACGGACTCGCCGTAACCGCCGAGCGCGCGCACGACCTCATCGTAACGCGTGTTGGCGAGCGCGGACGCGACCGCGCGATCCGCGCCGTAAAAATTCAACTGCGGTCCGCGAATCTGTCCCCACGCCGCGTCGTTGCCGATGACTGACACCATCGGCAAGTTGAAACGCACCGCCGTATCAAATTCAAATCCGTTCAAGCCGAACGCGCCATCGCCGTTGATGATGATCACGTTCGATTTTGGATGCACGATTTTCGCGGCGATCGCGAACGGCACACCGACGCCGAGACAACCGAAGCGTCCTGGGTCGAGCCAGCGACCTGGTTTCGCGACGCTGATCACTTTTGCTGCTTGCGCTACAACGTTGCCGCCGTCGCCGATCACGATTGAATCATCGTCCAGCACATTGCGAATTTCGCGCGCGAGCCGCAAGGGATGAATCGGGATCGTGTCCGAGTTCGCCAACGCGTCCAACTTCTTTCCCTCATTTCCTTCGATTTCCCTCATTTCCTTTAACCATCGTTCAGATGGAAATGAAGGAAATAAAGAAAATGCTTCGGTGAGTTGTTCCAACACCGTGCGCGCGTCACCGACGATGCCAATGTCCGCGCCGCGATTGCGCCCGATTTCGCGACCATCAATGTCAACCTGGATCAGTTGCGCGTTTGGATTGAACGACGCGCCGTACCCCAATCGAAAGTCCAACGGCGCGCCGATGACGAGAATCACATCCGCGTTTGCGAGCGCGTGCTTGCGCGTCGCGGTAAATAAATTTGGGTGCGACGGCGGCAACGCGCCGCGCCCCATCGCGTTGAGATAGACCGGCACGTTTGCGCGTTCCGCGAATCGCGCGAGCGCGTCGCTCGCATCGCTCCACCAAATCGCGCTTCCGGCGATTAGCGCGGGACGTTCCGCGCGCGCGAGCAAATCCGCGGCGCGATCCATCGCGTTCGCATCGCCGCGCGGCGCGACACTCGCGCGATAATTCGCGGGCAAGATCACTTCGGAATCTTCGACCGCGCCGAGCAAAACATCAATCGGAATTTCGAGGAACGCGGGACCGAATCGCCCGGCGAACATTTGGCGAAACGCAATCGAAAGAAATTCCGGGATGCGCCGCGTGTGCAAAACCGCGCGCGCCCATTTCGTAATCGTCGCGACGAGCGTAACCGAATCGAGTTCCTGGAGCGAGCCCATTTCGAATTGATCGGTTGGCGCGTTGCCGCCGATCACGAGCACCGGACTATCGGCTTGGTACGCATTCGCGATCCCGGTAATCGCGTCGGTAACGCCGACGCCCGCCGTTACAATCGCGATCCCAGGTTTGCGCGTCAAACGCGCGTACGCATCGGCGGCGTGCGTCGCGGCTTGCTCGTGGCGAAAATCGAAAATGCGAATTGCTTCGTCGAGCAAGCCATTGTAAATCGGTATGATGTGTCCGCCACACAACGTGAACACCGCGTCTATATTTTCGCGCGCCAACATTCGCGCGACGAGATGACCGCCATCTTGCATTGAAACTCCTCGGTTGGGCAAATTGGAAATTTGCCTTACCTAAAAAAACAACCGTCGCATTTCGAGCGACGGCTGTTCGCAGATTATTTGTTTAGACCGTACATTCCGCAATCCGTCCAGTACACATTTCTGCCGTACACATCCACTTCCCAAAAACTTTTGCAGGTTCGATCATCCCCCGCGCCGGTTGTCGAAAGCCGATGTTCGACCGGGAATGGATTGTTGTTGTGAACGACAAAATGCCACACGCCTTCGCCGTGTTTGATGTTCTGAACGTAATCGTGCGCGGTAGATTCTTTCCACGGATCCGCCCACCCTTTGGGTTGCGTGGACAGACTCAATTCGCCGGCTTGGTCCGGCGCATACGCGGACATTCGGATTGTTTTTTTATCTTTAGTGTCCACGTACACCGTCAAATAAAAATTCTTGCCGTTATCAATCCGATACCACTTGACCTGGTTCGCGTTGACGATTTGCCAGGTGTTATTGATCGGCAACGCATCTTGGGGTGATCCGCCGGAGTTGGGATTGATCGCGGGCACCGGCGTTGAAACCACTGCGACGCGCACGGCGGTCGGCGTTGGCGCGGGGCGCGCGACCACGCGCGGCTTGGGCACAGCCATTTGACAACGCGGGTCGGTTTCACTGCGCGGCTCGCACGCGAACGCGGGCGCGTCCAGCGCGAGCGTTGCGCCGAGCGCGATCAAAATTGCAAACATACAAATTTTGGCGATCTTCATTCTCACTCCATTTTTGAATCTGGCGCGATTATAGCACACGCTTGCGCCGATTTCAAACTCGCGCTGTAGCGGCGGGCGGCTCGCCCGCCACGATGATTGCGGGCGCGCCGCCCGCGCCACGGATGATTTGCACGCGCGCGCCATCGGCCGCGATTTCTCGTCTTGTGTAACCGAACGCGAGCGGCGCGTTGCGCGCAAACGACCAAACCGCGCTCGTGACCCAGCCCACTCCTTTTTCGTCCGCGAAAATTTTGTCGCCTCGCTGTGGCAATCCTGCCTCAATCACTTGCATTTGATTTGTCATTTATAGTTCAATACCTTCGCCAATTTGTCCGCGCCTTGAAAATTTTCCACTGACGGAATGAAGCACGGACATTTTCTCGCATTTTTTTCAATTGTCCGTGTTCTTTTCCGTCAGTGGGGAGATTTTTTGGATTTTGGCGAAGGTATTGATAGTTCGTTCATCGTTCGTATTTTACCACAAAATCAAAGACCCGAAGCGTGTTTGAACACGCTTCGGGTCTTGGCATTACGATTCAGTTTTCGGTTCATTTGCCGGTGGCGTCGGGACGCTCGGCGCAACCGGCACAGGCGCGAGCGATTGCGTTGGATACGCACGCGTCCCGAATCGCGTGAGCACGACGGCACCGATACCGAGCGTGCTCACGAGCAACGCGATGAACCAGCCGATCACCGGCACCACACCGATCAACGCGAGCAGGATGATGCCGACGACAACCGCGATCACCGGGACAATCTCTTGCCGCTTGAGCGCGCGCAACACTTTATCACCGGCGAGCCGTCCCAGTGCGATCCAACCGACGAGCCACGCGAGCGTCAACGCGAGCGCGAGAATGAGCGCGATCGGAATGCCGCAAATGATGATCGTCAACAACAGAATCAACGTTGCTCCGACCACTTGCGTCAAACAGCCCACACCCAAACTCGGCAATGCGGCGGCTTGCGCGGTTGCATTCACCTGATCAATTTGTTGGGGCCAAATCGCGACCGTCAACGCGCCGAGCGCGGCGAGCGCAATCGCGACCAACACCCCGCGCGCCAGGTCGAACACAAACCCGGTCGCGACGTCGAACCAACTGCGATTGGGCAGACGCACAACCGGTGCGCGCGGCGGAGTCGGTGGAGTGATTGTGCCGTTCGATCGTCCGCGCGAAATACTGCCGCGCACGACCGCGCCTTCTTTGCGATCCACGTTGCCGCCGAGCGCGGCAACCGCGCCATCCACGACCGCGGTGGATTGAATCGTCGTGTTGCCGCCAAACATGACAATATCCTCACCGACCCGCCCGGCGACATCCAGGTCGCCACCGAACAGCACGACATTGCCGGTAACGGCTACTTCCGGTTCGATGACGACATCACCGCCGAACGAGACCACATCGCCTTGAACTTGGGCGCCGCTCGAAATGCGCGCGCCGCAACCAAACAGCACAACGTTATCAACATTCGCGTCCGCCCGGACAACGGTCATTCCGCCAAAGCAGACGTGATCATCAGGACGCGCACCTTGCGCGAACGCAGGTGTCGCCGCGAACGCGAGCAAAACCAGCGCGAGCAAAACTCCAGACATGCGTTTCATTTTGAAACCTCCCACATTGTTTTTCGTGGCGCGGCTTTTCAAGCCGCCATTGCGGGCAGGAATGCCCGCACCACGATCAAGCCACGCGTTGAGAGGAAAATTTTTGGAACGGACCAAACACGATTTGCGCCCACAACATCGTCAACAGCAACACGCTCAACGCGAACACGATCGGTGCGAGATTGTTGGTGCCGCGCGCGATTGCCGACACCGCGATCCACAACGCGTCCATCAACACGCGCGCGCGCTCCGCCAGTGGCGCGAGCGCGGCGAGCGCAGTTGCGAACGCGCCGGGTTGCGCGATGAAGGCGGCAATCCAAAACGCGAGCGAGAACGCGATGAACGCGAGCACGCCAAGCGCAACCACGACCAGGATCAGCGCGCCGATCAACGCGCGACGGCGTTGGGACGCGCGTTCGCGTTCAGCGAGGCGCGTCATCACGCGCGCGGTGAAACCAGGTTGCGGCGACAACATTGTTTTGGGCGAGTTCATCATTGTTCACCTCCAACGGCGCGGAGCAATGGCGCAGGACGCGTGGTCAATTCGCGCGCGAGGGCGTTGCGCGCGCGGTGCAATTTCACTTTCACCGCGCTCGCGGAATCACCGGTTGTGCGCGCGATCTCTTCGATGGATTGATCGTGCCAGTAGCGCAACACGACTGCCGCGCGACTCGCGGGCGGCAGATGCTCGAGCAGTTCGACCACCGCGCGTTCGTCCTCGCGCCGGAACAGTTCCTCTTCCGGCTGAGGCGCGTCGCTGGGCAGAGTTTCGCGCCACACGTCTTCATCGAGCGAGAACCACTGAAACTTGCGGCGGCGGCGCAAACGATCAATGCAATAGTGCGCGCCAATCGAGAGCAACCATGTCGCGAATTTTTCGCTGACGCGATAACTTTTCATTTGCGCGTACGCGCGCAAGAACGTTTCTTGCGCCGCGTCTTCGGCGTCGTTCGGATTGCCCAACATGCGATGCGCCAGATTGTACACCGGCGTTTGATAGCGTTCGACGAGTTGGGCAAACGCGGCGTGATCGCCGCGCTGGGCTTGAGCCGCAAGCAATTGGTCTTCCAACGTTTCCTCTATCACAACTTACGAGGGAGATCGCGAAAGGTTACATGGGGAAAGGATGAGGGATGAAAAATTGTGCAGGGGGATTATACACCCAAAAATGCAAACTTGCGAAATTACAGATTTCGGAAGTTTGAAATGATTTTATTTTTGGGTGCGTGCGATGTCTAAAAATATCGGCACGATGGTGGGATCGAATTGCGTGCCCGCATTGCGTTGAATTTCGATGAGCGCGTCGTCCAACGATTTACCTTCGCGATAGACGCGGCAATCCACAATCGCGCTGAACGAATCCACAATCGTGAGAATCCGCGCGCCGAGTGGAATCGCATCACCGGCGAGACCATCGGGATACCCCGTGCCATCGTAACGTTCGTGATGATGCCGAATCATTTGCGCGGAGTTGGCGAGGCGCGACACCGGCGCGATAATCTGCGCGCCGGTTTCAGGATGCCGCCGCATTTCCATCCACTCGGTAGAATCGAGTTTGCCGGGTTTTTGCAAAATCGCGTCGGGCACACCGATTTTTCCGACATCATGCAAAATCGCGGCATAGCGCAATTCTTCGAGCGCGCGCGCGGACATACCCATCGCCGCGCCGACCGCGACTGCCAATTTCGAAATTTGTTCCGAGTGATTGCCGGTATAAGTGTCTTTGGCGTCCACCGCGTTGGCGAGCGTCAGCACGGTTTGCAAATACGATTGCTCCAACTCGGCGAACAATTCGACGCGATAGAGCGCGCTGGCGAGTTGATCGCCCAGCCCGCGCGCGAGCGCGCGTTTTTCCGACGTGAACGATTCGCGCATTTCATCGCGCGCTTCGTACAATGTTAAAATTCCCACCAAACGCTTGCCGATCCACAACGGCACCAGACACATCACGCGCGCCATGTCGAGCAACAGCGCGGCGCGTTCAGGATCGCTCAACGCCGGATCATTCGCGCGCACCAACGCGACCGTGTTGGTCTCGGTCGCCCGCGCGAGAAACGGCATCGCGGGGCGCGGCAAGCGCGCGCCAATCTGCAAATCCGAGTTGAGGACGCGAATCGGGCACGCGGCGCGCACGACCCAATTATCTTGCTCCAGCAACAGCACGCGCACAAAAGTTACGCGAATCATATCGAGCGCGCTTTGCACCGTGAGGTCGAGAATTTTTTCCAGATCGCGCGGGACCTCTGCCAAGCCGCGGGCGAACGCATACAACGCGCTCAACTCCGTGCGCGCCGCGCGTTCATTTTGCAGTAACAGCGCGTTCCGCAATGCCGCCGCCGCGTTCGCCGCCAACAATTCCAGCAAGTGCGCGTCGGCACCCGTAAATCGACGCGGCGAGTCGTCCAATTCGTGCAACGCCAGCACGCCGATCAACTCGCCGCCGTACAGCATCGGCATCGCGATCATCGCGGCGAACGGGGTGTCCCCCAGATCGCGATTGCGATGTTCCCAGGTTCGATAATTTTCTACGATCAAGGGTTGGCGCGAGGTAACTACACGCCCGACTAATCCTTCGCCGACCGGCAATCGTCCTAACGGAAATTCGATGGCGCGCGTAACGACCGGCGTCGTTTCCTGTTGCGCGGAATCGTACAGATGAATCGCGCCACCGCCGGTTTTGAGTAATGCAATCGCGCGATCCAAAATCATTTCCATCAACCGCACCGGCTCGGACTCGTTCGCGATTTGGCGCGCCGTGTCGTACAGCGCGCCAAATTCTTCCGCGCGTTGTTTCGTTTCTTCCAACCGCCGCGCGTTTTGAATCGCGATCGCGGCTTGCCCGGCGAGCATTTCAAAAAACGCGATTTCGTCGCGCGTAAATTCGCGCGGCGTCCGCGTCTGCACGGTCAAGGTGCCGATCAATTTGTCGGCAAGTTGGAGCGGTGTGCCCAGATACGACACATACCCTTCGACATTCGATATTTGCGTGTGCGCCCAGCGCGCGTCTTGATGCACATCAGGGATCGCGAGCGTTTGGCGATTTTGCATGATCCATCCACTCGCGCCCACGCCAACCCGGATCATCAGGTCGCGCCACAATTCAGGGTGCCGCGCGCCGCGTTGCGCCGCCACATGTAATACGGTGCCATCCGCGTCGAGCAAGAAAACGCTCCCCACGTCCACCCGCATTTGCAAGCGCGTTTCATCGAGCAAAACCTCGAGTTGTTCGCGCAGAGTCGCGGGCGAGGTAATCGCGCGATCAATCTCGCGCAAGGTCGCCAAACGCGCGAGCCGCGTTTCGGCTTCGGTGTGACGCCGCGCGCGCGCGAACGCCAACGCAGTTTGATTCGCGATCAACGTGAGCAGGCGCGTATCGTCCGGCGTCAACGCGCGCGTGGCGTGCCAGTAAACGCCTAGCGTACCCAACGCACCATTTTCGATCACGAGTGGTGCGAGCAAAAGCGTGTTCAGCGCGCGCGCGCGAATGCACGGCGCAGGATCAAAGCGTGGCGATGTCAACGCGTCTTCCACGGCGATCGTTTCGCCGGTGTCCAAGACATGCGCTTGAAGCGGATCGTTGCGCGCGATCACGCATGTCCCGTACAGTTCATATCCCCAGCCGCGTCCGGCGCGTAAGAGCGTTTGCCCGGTCGCGTCATCCAACAAATGCACGGCGACAAAATCGGCGGCGAAAAATTGTTGCGCGATTTCCACCGCGCGGTTGAGCACGCGGTCGGTCTCGACCAAGCCCGCCAGGTCTTGCGAAAATTGCAACAACGCGGCTTGTTCCTTCAAATGCCGCGAGGCAAGCGCCGCGTGCAAGCGCGCGCGTTCGAGGGCGACGCCCAAATGCGCGCCCATCGCACTTAGCATTTGCAAATCGTCCGGCGCAAACTCGACCTGGGACGGCATCAACACGCTCAAAATCCCGACGAGCCGCTCGCCGCTTTTCAACGGCACGCCGGCATGCGCGGCTTGAATGTTTGCGCGCGCCAATCGGTCACACGTATCAATCTGCACCGGCGCGTCCAAGTGTTGCTCGAGTAAAAATTTTTGGCACGCGCAAGGATGCCAGCGCATTTCACGCCGATTGAAACGCGTCAGCGCGGCGGGCAGACCATAATCCGCCGCGAGCGCGGGGGCGCCGGTCGCGGGATCACTGTGCATAATCCACGCGGCTTGCGCGCCGACCGCTTCGGCAATCGCGCGTAGCGCGACATTTTGCAAATTGGTCACGTCAAGTTCGCGCCCGACGATGGCGGCAAACTCGTTGAGCGCGCTCATTCGCCGCGCGCGCGCTTGCGATTCATCGTACACTTGCGCGTTCAACAACGCGGTGGCGATCAGGTTGGCGATTTCCTGAATTACCGCGCGATCCGCCACATCGAACTGGTGCGCGTGCCGCGCCAACATCAACACGCCGAGCACGCGGTCGCGCGCGCGGAGCGGCTCGACCACGACCGATTTAAATTCGGCGAACGCCGCCGGAAGATCGTCGCGCGTTGAATGGATCGCGTTCGCGTCGCTCTGGGTGATGCGTTCGATCAATCCCGCGCCGGGATCAAACGCGAGCAACGCGTCCAACGCGTCGGCAGGCAAGCCACGATGCGCGCGTAATTCGATGCCCCGATTCTCGCCCACGTAAATCGCCAGCGCGTCGGTGCGCGCTAATTGCAACGTATCATCCGCGGCAATCGTCAAAATATAATTCAGCGCGAAGGATTGGTTGATCGCCGTCGCCAATCGCGTCAGCGCGGCTTGTCGCTGCGCTACGCGGTGCGCGACTTCGCCCAACCACCCGGCAAGAACCGTAACCATTCCCAACGCGCCCTGCTTGATCACTTCCTCAAAGAAATTGATCTGCCCTTGCCCCAGGATGAACTCGACAACTAAATGACCAAGCACGACCAAAATTCCCGCGATCAGTGTCCAACGTAATCCGTGAACCAGCGCGACATAGACCGGCACGATAAATACGATCGCCCAAAATTGTGGTGCGACGCGATAAAAAACTGCGAACGCGCACGTTACAATCACGACTGAAATGGGGATGGTCAACCAAGCGGGCCAAACGTAATCGGGAAGGCGCGTGGTGTAACCGCGCAACAACACATAGCCGGTGGAGAAAAGCACCAGCGCCGACAAAGCCGTTCGCTCTTCCAAATTCAACGCGAGAAAAGCGACCGACAGTGTAACCAATACCATCATCAGTATGGCAATCAAATATAACGCGCGAAGTGTGGTGTATCTTGATCGGATAGTCATTTAAATTTACAGAGCGCACACTTGATTTGTAACCAACTTATCACATTGGGACTTGGAATAAAAGGGGGAATTTCGGATAAACCAAGTCCTACTCGCTCAATCTGAGAACACAAATAAAAAACGGGGCGCCAATGTCGCCCCATTCATTCCTAACCCTGATGCAACCACGGAATTACTTGCGCCAAACTGGCTACCTGCGCGTCGGCGTGTGATAAATCTTGGTGGGCGGTGTACTGATTCGGCACCGCAATCGCGCGCATCCCGGCGGATTTCGCGGCGGTTATGCCGGTCGCGCTGTCTTCGACCGCAACACATTCGGCGGGCACGCTGCCGATTTGCTCCGCCGCGCGCAAGTACACGTCCGGCGCGGGTTTCGTGCGCGGCACATCGTCACCCGCGACAATCGCGCGCAAACGCGGCGCAACGCCCAAGCCGTTCAAAATCGCGACGACTTGATGACGCGGCGAGCCGGACGCAACCGCGAGCGGCACGTTGCGCGCGGCGAGTTGATCGAGCAAATCGAAAATGCCCGGCATCGCGACCAGGTTTGCCGGTTGCGCGATGAGAGATTCGTAAATCGCTTCGCGCGCGGCGATCACCTCGCGCACATCCATTCGCAAATTGAAACGCTCGATCAACCATTTCGCGTTTTCGATCACCGGAATTCCGACAAAGTATTTGCCGTACTCTTCAACGGTGAAATGATGGCGCACATTTTGGCGCGCGAGAAAATCGCTGAATGCGCGTTGATGCAGTGGCTCGCTATCCACGATCAACCCATCGAGATCAAGAATCACGGCGCGAGTTTTTTTCATAGTGCTCCAACCAAGTCTTGTCCTGGGATGCCCAGACTAATTGCAACAGATTGATGACGTAATGCGCGGCGAACGGCACGAGAATGCTATCGCGCGCGAGAAACAAAATCGAAAAGAGCAAACCGAGCGCGCCCGCGACGATCATTCCGAGCGCGCCTTGCGGCAAATGCAACGCGCCGAAAATGACGGACCAAATCAGCGCGAGCAAAAGCGGATGCACGAAATCGCTAAAGCCGCCGAGCAGGAGCGAACGAAAAATCATTTCTTCGAGGAAGACGGCGGGGACGAGCGCGAACGGCACGAACCACCATTCGTCCGGTGTGCGCGGTAAAATGTAGCGGATGACCGCGGGCGAGTACACCTGCGAACCAAATCGCGCAATCGCAATGCGCGTGAGCGGCGGCAGAATGATCGCGATGAGAATGCCGATGCCGATGCCGAACGACAGATCGCGCACCGCGTCGCTCGGTTCCCAACCGAATCGCGCGCCGGGCAAGCCGCTCAATTCCGCGAGCGTGATGCAGACCAGGATCATCACAAAGCGAATCAGGTTTTCGCCGGGAAGCAAAAGGAGATTCGGCAGTTCCGGGTTGGTGCGTAAAAATTGCGCGGTGCGAAACGTTGCCCACGCGATAAAAATCAACAAGCCAAGCGCGCCGAGGATGAAGAGAAGCATGCCCCCTCACTATTTCGGCGCGACGCCGAACTGAAATTCGATTTCTTCGGTCGTCGTCGGCGCGTGCGCGGTGATGACGATGGTCGCGAACGAAACGTCTTTGCCGAAACTCGTTACGGTGTAGGAACCCAGGTTTTGCGCGTTGAGCGTTACGCGTTGCACACGCGTCGTCTTGCCCTGTTCGATGACTTGAACGATATATTTTTGCGGCAACACATTATCGGTACGAACAAAACCTTTCGCGTCCCAGCCGCTCGCGCCGCGCTCGATATTATCGTTAAACCCAATTTCGGGAATTCCGATTTCATCCACCGCCCAGCCCGGCGTGTTGTACGCGTCGTCGGTGATGTACTCAAAGCGCAACAAAATTTTCTTCCCGGCATACGCGGTCAAACTCATTTGCTCTTGCACCCACTGCGCGGGTGCGCTGTCGTCCGCTGTGCCGGATTTGCCGGTGTAGGCAAAACCATAACTCGCGCCGTTCGGATTATAGTTCGTGGTGAATTTGCCCGGTAAAATATCCCAGGTCTTGCCGCCGTCGGCGGATGCTTCGACGTACGCGTAATCGTAATCTTTTTCAATGTCGAACCAGGTCCAGAATTGTAACGTCGCGCGCGTCGCGCCGGCGAGGTCAATCTCGCGCGTGAGCGTCGGGTTCGCCATATCCGCGCGATTCGAGTACCACATCCAGCGACCGTCGTGCGCGTCGAGCGGCAACAATTTCGCGGTCGTCGTGCCGGTGAAATAAATCGTTACATCGTTTTGCGCGGGTTGGAGTGTAAAATAATTCGCGGCGTACTGACTCGTCTTGTGCGTTCGCACGTCCGGGTATGAATTGAGAATCGGCTCGCGTTGAATTCGAAAACCCGGTTCGGTCGTGTACGCGTATTTTTTATTTTCAAACGACGGTGTGTTCAAATAATTCGCGACTGCCCAATCCGCGAAGAAATCGTCAAAGCGAATTCCGCTCGCGCGTTTATCCAACATCGTTTGCACCGCGTAGATGCCTTCGCGCGGCGCGAGAATCACATCGCGAATCGCGTCGCGCCCATAACGGTCGGCGACGAATGCGAAAAAGAGATACGATGCCGCGTAATGCCGCAGCGTCTCGCGCCCGGTGGACCAGGTGTTCAACTGCACATTCGGGTTCGTCGCGAACAAATCAATTTTGCCGTCGGTCGGCAAACCGTTCACTTTGATCGCAAGTTCGCCCATGCCTTCATCAATCCAGCCACTCTTGTTGCGCGCTTGATGATTATGAATCAAATGTTGAAACTCGTGCGCGACAACCGAATCGAATGTCGTGGTGCCGAGCGGCGATTGACTCGTTTCGATGTACAAGATGTTGCGCTCGTTGCTGTACTGCATCAGCGCGCGCGGATGCTGGTCTACACTGCTAAAATATCCGGCGGCGTCCTTGAAGCGCGCGAGCAAAATGTGCAAGCGCGCATCGCTGTCCAATCCTGGGTTGAGCGCGCCAAAGTACGTTTCGTTATTCGGATAAATTTTCGAATCGAACGTCGCCGCGGAACGTTGCAACGCACCGGCATCGAACGACGCGCCATCTTCAATCCAAAAATACGCGCGCGTCGAAATCGCTTGCAAAGTCGCGTTCGTCGTGCGATACTTGCCGGTCGCCATATCTTCAGAAACGAAAAATTGTTCGCGCTCGCCAACGCGCCGGACACGCGCAACCCGCGTCGGCGCGGCGAACGGCGACACGACATTTTTTTTGAGGCGCGGCACGATTTGATACAAATCACGCGTGGGGATGAACGTTTGCGCGAGCGCGTTCGCGGTATCGGTCGGCGCGCTCGCGAGCGGTGTACGGGTTGGCACAAGCACAGTCGGCGCGCTGGTGCGCGCGGGCACCGTCGGCGCAATCGTTGGCACAAAAACCGGCGTGAGGCGTTCATCCGCGATGGATGGTCGCGTCGGACGCGCCGCGCTCGTCGCGGTCGGTTGCAGGGCGACCGATTGGTACACCAGCGCGCCCGCGCCGCCGCTGACCGCAATCAAAATGATGAGCAACGCGGCAATCAATATGAGCAAATTTTTTCGAGCCATTTTTTTCCTCGTTAAATCGGAGCGCGCTGATTATATCACAACTAAAGCAAAACCCGAAGGGTCTTGAAGACCCTTCGGGTTTGCTCACGCTTTGCGCGGGATGGATGGGGTTTCAAATTCAACGCTCAGCGCGTCCGCATCATTCGATTCTTCCTCAATCGGTTGACACTCGACGCGGCTGGGTTGATTCAACGCGTGCGCGTTGGGGCACGCGATTATACACAACGTCAACGCGCCCGCGTTGCACGCGGTCGCGCATTCCACCGTGGGCATCGTTTCCTCCGCGCGCCGCGCCTAATGATTGTGCGCCGGTTGCGGCGCGTCGTCTTTCGTCCACGCGCCCGCGAGTTCGGCAAGTTGATGCGGTTTGTGAATCAGCACCGGCATTCCTTGAGGACAAATCCAGTATTGCTTGCCCTGGTATTGCAAACTCAAAAGTGGAATCTCCGCGCTCGTGCGTCCGCAATGCGCGCAGCGTTCGTTTGTTTGACTCATTTTGTGCCTCCAGTTTGAGATCAAGTTGCAGTTGTATTATCACCAGAGCATCGCGCGTCTTCAACGACTTTTGTCACATTCGTCAGGCAGACCAGCAAAAATCCGAGCCACACCAATCTCTGCATATATGCGAAATCCGGGCGCAGTCCGCCGAATGCGATCAGCAAAAGACCGATGGCAAGATTTACGTGTCCATTGCGGATCGAGTGAACGATCACGTAAACGTACAATCCTAAGGCGAACGCATAAATCCAACTCGGCAAGAATAGGGTGAAGGAAAAATTCCAAATCGTCAAGAGCGGTGGCAACCACGCGGCAAAGCTGGAGACGCCGAACCAGAGGATCGACACGAGCGCGGCGCTCGCCGATGGAATCAAAAGTGATTTGCCGTTTCCGACATTTCTGAACGCGATGAAAATAGGGATGACAGCGAGGACCGCACAAAATTCCGCGAACGCTGCGGCGCGATTGAATGGGAGCAGACTGATTCCGCCAATTGTCAATGCGTTCGTCAGGATCGCGTAGGTTGCGAAAGCGTACGCGGTGAGCATCAGCCCCAGCCCGAGGCGCGCCGCGCCGCGCCAATGTGTGCGCGCGAGCGCCCACACACATGTGCCTAGAACCAGCAAGTGGAATACGAACGCGAAAGATGCGGGCGCGAAACTTGTGTCCAACGCGACGCCGATGCCAAGCGCAATGAAGACACACGCGCCCCACACACGGCTTGGCGCGCGCCACGCCAACCACGCGAGCGTGGCAAGCGTCAACAAATAGGCGAGATTCAAGGCGGCGAGCCCGACAAACAAACCAACCGCCGCGATTTGTTCGACCTCGCGTGTCGGAGGTGCGAGCGGACCGAGACGCAGGAGAAAACGGAGGAGCAGGGCTTCGGCGAAAACGGCGCTGACGAGGATTTGCAAAACAGTGGTGAAATCGGCGGATGCAAAACGCGAAACATAACGCGCGAGACGCGCAATCATACCGCCAGAGCGCTTTCCGATGTTTGCGCCAGCTCGCGCGTGAACTCGGCGAGCGCGGGATAAAACGGCGCGCGCGCTTTGGCGTGGATGCGCTCGGCGAACGCGGGCAACCAACGATTCAAATGCTCCGCTAGAAACTCGCGCCGCGCCGCGCGGCAGACCTCCGCTTGCTCTTGCCATGCGTGTTCGAGCGCGTACGCTTCTTTCGCGCACAGCATCGCGAGAAATTCCAATTCCGCGGAAATGTGATCGGGCATTTCTTGCGCGTCGTTCGCAATGTCAAAACCAAACGCGCGATAAAACCCGGATACGTCTGCCAATTCCTGGTTGCCCGCCGGCGTCCGATTCGTATAACTCGATTCGTACGGCGGCACCGATTTGCCCCACATGAAAAGGTACGTGTACTCTTCGGCAAACCCGAAATCCAGTTGCGCGTGCGTGAGCGCCTGCGTAAACCGCGCGAGCGATTCGCCCAGTCCATTCGCGTGCGGCAAGCGCGCGAGCGCATCGCGGAGATTCTCCGCGAACGTCGCGTCATTGAGCGACGCGAGCGTATCACCCTCGGGATACGCGAACGCGACCGATAACGCTTTGTACAGAATCGCTTCACCGATCAGTGGTTGCACGGATAGTTGTTCGATCATTGTGAATCACCTTAAAGGGGCGAAACATTTCGCGCGGTTTGGCAAACTGTTTCGCCCTAACGTATATCAGCGCGCGCGTCGGCGCAACCCTAACACGATGATGCCAGCCGCGACAACTGCGCCGAACGCCGCCGCGCCAATCAGCATACCACCATCGCGCATCACGTTGAATTCGCCCGCGCGCGCTTCGAGTTCCATAATCAACCACGCGGACGTTTGTTTGCGCGCGCCGACCTCGCGATTGCTCCCGTTCCACACCGCGAATGCCGCCATCGAATTTTGACCCGGATTCAGTTGCGCGTCCTGATTATCGGGCGAAGTGAGCGGACGCGCGTACACGACGCGCCACTTGCCATCTTTCCACACGCCCTTGCCGATCACGTTTTGATTCGATTGGCTCGTCGCCGCGCCAAATCCAGTCGCGTTCAAATCTTCGACCGGCGAAACGCGTTCAGGATTCGACAAGGCATTGCCCACGCTCCAACCAACCATGTACGCGCGCGCATCGGACGACACGAAATCTTTGGGCATGCGATACGGCGGCTTGCCTTCGGCGAACGGATAAAAGTCGCCCCAGAAATTCGGGTACGCGTCCACAACATCGCGAAAGCCCTTGTCCAAATCTTCTTGCCAATCCGCTTTCCAATGCCACAAATTCACCGCTTGTCCCGGCACGCCCATGCAGACCGCGGTGCCTTGCGGATTGAGCGGCAGTTGAATCGCGGCGGCGTCGCGAAATTCGTCGGGCTTGGTCGCGGTCACATCGCGCGTCTTGTCATCCCACGTCAACAGAAACGCGATCCATTGCGCGTTGTGAATCGCCTTGACGCTGATCGCCGGCACGGTCGCTTGCTGGAGAGCCGGCGGAACACCGAGTTGCGCCGCCAGCGGCACATTCGTCGCGGGCACCGCGTCCCAGATCGGCGCGAGCGGATCCACCGGCACCGCATCCACATTTTTGTACGCGACCAGCAATTGCGGTTGCGCCTGCGCGAGCGTTTGACCTTGCAGGGCGAAACCGACCGCGATGAGAAAAGCGCCAAACAAAAGTATGCGTCTCATTGTGATCCCCTCTGGGATTTCAGATTTTAGATTTCAAATTTCAGATTCGATGATTCCGCATTGGAAAATCCAAAACTCGAAATCTGAAATCTGAAATTACGTTACATTGTGCCGATACGTCTTCAACGCCGCATCGTAGTACGGTCGAATAAAGATCGGTTCTTTAAGCGGCACGCGCGCGATCTCCGCGCCTTTGGCGTCGTAGCCATACGCGACGCCATCTCGCACGCGAAAGCGATCGATCCAACGATCGGTCGAACCCATCAGCAACAGCACGCCGAGCAATTCGGGATCGTCCGCGGCTTTGTTGTACGTCGCAATCGCTTGATCCACGCCGGGACCGAACATTTGCTTGAGGAACGCGTTCGGTACGTGCTTGGGCGGAATGTAGTAAATGTTCGGTTCGGTGCCGAATTGCGGGTACAACGGCAACGCGACTTTTTTGACATGCACGAGAAAATCCACCGGATTGTCCGGCTCGACTTTGTCCGGCGGATGAATCCACCCGGCGAGACGGATGCGCCCGATGCAGGTCAACATACAGTACGTCTGCCGACCTTGTTCAATCAGCGGATAACACGCGAGACATTTTTCCGAAATGCGCGTCGCCACGTTGTAGAGAATTTTTTTGTACGGGCAACCCTTGACGCACTCACGATAGCCGCGACAACGCGTTTGATCCACTAACACGACGCCATCTTCGGCGCGCTTGTACACCGATTTGCGCGGGCAGGACGCGAGACACCCGGGATACGTGCAGTGATTACAGATCCGTTGCAAGTAAAACGTCCACGCGATATGCGTCAGCGCCAGATGCGTGCCGGCGTCCACCTTGCCAAAGATTTCGTCTTCGCCAAGATTCGGATGCGCCCAGTCCTCATCCTCCGGCAAAAATCCGAGCGCGGCGGAACCGGTCGGCGCGGCTTCGAAAATCGTTTTGCCGGTGTAGCGATTGCCTTCCCAAGTTTGCGCGCCCAGCGCGTCGAGCAAACGCACGTCCCAGCCCAACGGATAAAATCCGTACGGTTTGCTTTCGACGTTGTTGAAGAAAACGTACTCTTGCCCGCGCCCCGAAGTCCACGCGTTCTTGCATGCAATCGTGCAGGTTTGGCACGCGATACACTTGTTGATGTCGAAGACGGCGGAGAATTGTTTCTGCGGTCGCGCGCCTTCGTAGAGATAATCCATCTCGCGATTGAGTTGCCAGTTGAATACTTTAGCCATCGTGGTCTCCGATGTTGGAGGTTGGATGTTAGATGTTGGATTGTCGCCCAACTTCCAACTTCCAACTTCCAACTTCTATTTCACAAACTCTCCCCGCAAAAACCGCTTGAATGCGTCGTTCTCGTACGTCGGGCGATAGCCGAGCGCCGCGGGGCGCCACAGCCCCTTGCCTTCGATCCCGCCAGCTTCGGCTTTCGCGATTTTGACGAACGATTCTTTCGGCGCGCCGGTGGTGCAATGCACATCGGCGGCAAAGCCCGCGCCGATCGTTTGACCGAACACATCTTTGCGAACGAGCGTGTCGGTTTGCAAGGTCGGCTTGAGCCACGCGCGCGTCGTGCTTTGATGCCCGCCAAAGCGAAAGTACGATTGATAATTCGTGCGCGGATTTTTCGCGAGACCATCCGGGCGCGTTGCTTGTCCTTCGACCGAGCCGTGCGTCGCTTGATACATGTGAAACCACATTCGTAAAATGCCGCGCGGCATACCGGTATAGTAACGCGCGCGCGCCATCAAACGCATCACCTTGTAATCCGCGTCGTCCGGTTTCCAACCGCGATACGGGCGATCCGATGGATCCGCGTCAATCCAAATGTAATCGCCGTCTTCGATGCCCAACGCTTTCGCGTCGTCGGGATTGATGTCCGAGTACGCTTCACCGACCCAGGGTTTGCGTTTGTCGCGTCGGTAGAAATCGCCAAAGGGTCCAAAGTACGCCGCGATCACATCCACGTCCACTGGCGTCGTGTGCGTGCCGTGCCGATATTTCGGCGTGATGAAAACGTGCGTGTATCCTTGCGGCATCAAGGGATGCTTGGTGTTCTTGACCTCCGACCACGGCTTCATCACGTTGCGAACCTGGCGCACCTCGACGGACAGATCATCCGTTTTGAGTCCGTACGCTTCCGGCTGAACGGGCTTGAGCACCGCGCCCGGTTTGCCGACGATGACGTTCGGTTCGTGATGCGTCGCGTCGACCGGCTCGCGATAGACCGGCAAGTTTTCGCCGTATTCGAGAAATTCCGGTTCTTCGCGATAAAATTCCGCGCGCCCGGTTTTGGTGTACCACGGCTTGCTTTCGTTCGCCTGCTCCCAACCGACGACTTTGGGATACGTCCGCAACAGTTTCAACGCGGGAATGCCGCGCGCCGCGCGCTTTTCCAATTCTTCCACTTGATAGCCGCGCAAACCGTTCGACCCGTTGACGATACGTTGCAAGTACACTTCGACGCGATTATCGCCGACGAACCGCCAATAATCTTCAAAGCGTTTGTCGCCGGTGATTTTCGCGAGCGCGCGCGCGACCTCCGCCGTCGTCTCAATGTCGCCGCGCGTGTCGAACAGCCGGCGCATCGGCGTGCGCGGGTACATTTGCACGAACGGATTTGTAACCGAGCCGCACATATCCGGGTATTTCATCTCCGCCCACGAGTCCACGCCGAAGACGACGTCGGCGTACTCGCACGTCATCGTCCACCACCAATCGTTCGCGATGATCGTTTCGATGCGCGGTAACGTGTTGACGATCACATCGTACGCGCCCTTGCAATTGCCGAGAATCGAATTCGAATTCGCCCACCACGCGAGTTTCGTCGGCGTCGGCATATGCGTTTTGCCGGTGAACATTTTGTTGCCGACGCGCAAGGGACGATCGCCATAGTTATAATAATGCGCGGACTCGGCTTTCGAGTACACTTTGACGTTCGCCGGTTTGTTCGGATCGAGTTCGATGTTGAACGGGTCTTCGGAAATGTACTGCGGCTCGCCATTGTACAGCGCGGTGCGATAGTTGCCGGCGTACGAGCCGGGCGATCCGCCAAAGTAGCCGATGTTGCGCGTGAGCGCGGCGACGAGCAAGAGCGCGCGATCCTTGAGGTCGTTGTTGAAAAAGTGATTCGGGCCCATCCCGTGCGTGATGAGCGTGCCTTCTTTCGCTTTCGCGATTTCGCGCGCGAGCGATTCGATCACCGCTTTCGGCGCCCACGTAATTTCCTGCACGATTTCCGGCGTAAACTCTTGCAAGTATTCGCGAATCAAATCGTACACCGGACGCGCGTCCACTTGCTTGCCGTCGGTCAACGTAACTTTGAATGTGCCTTCGAGCGCGGGCTCGACGCCTTTGGCGAGAAAGAATTTTCCGACCTCATCGCGCGAAATCACCGCGGGACGATTCGTTTTGGAATCCCACACGCCGAAATCGCCCCACGCGTTTCGCATCGCTTCGGGAATGTATTGCGTGTCTTGCTCTGGATTCGCCGGCGCGCTTTCGCCTTCCTTCAACACGCGCGCGCCGTTCTTCAACTCCGCCGGCTTGTACCCCGCGATGAAATCGCTCGCGCGCAAGTATTGGCGATTGTCGAGCCGCACGAGAATCGGCAAGTCGGTCAGACCCTTGACGTAATCGGCGTCGTAAATTTTTTCTTTCATAATCACATGCGCGAGTCCGAGCGCGAGCGCGGTGTCGGTGCCGGGGCGAATGATGAGAACCTCATCCGCTTTTTGCGCGGTGGACTGGTACTCGGTCGCGATGACGACGACCTTTGCGCCGCGCAAGCGCGCCTCGGTGAGCCAGTGCCCGTCCGGCATTTTCGTCGAGATCCAATTCATGCCCCACAGCGTGATCAGTTTCGCGTTCTCGGCGGTGAACAAATCGAAATCAACCGTTTGTTGACCGGTTACCATCGGATGTCCGGGCGGCAGATCGGTGTGCCACGAATAGCTATCCCACGCGCGCGCGCCGATCGCGTCTTGCGGACGCGTCTTGCGCGTGTACACATCGAGCAGGGCGAGCATGTTCGCGAAACGATTCATCGCGTAAATACGCGTCGAACCCAGGAATGGCATCCCGCCGCGAAACTTGAATGTCGCGACGCCCGCGCCTTTGAGCGTGTCCACCATCGCTTCGTCGTAACCTTGTTTTTTCAACAGCGCCGCGCCCGCGTCGCCGTTGTACGTTTGCGAGATGTTGACCATCGCCTGCGCGACGTAACCGTACGCTTCGTCCCACGCAACTTTGAGCCATTCGTCTTTGCCGCGATTGAGGTACTGCTTCGGCGGCAAGCCGGTGCTGGGATCGCGCGGGAAACCGGCTTTGACCCAATCGAGCCAGCCCTTGCGAATCATCGCGCCTTTGATGCGGCGGTCGCCGTACACGCGGCGCACGAGCGAGAGCCCCTTGTTGCAAATGCGCGGCTCCCAGCGCGCGGACGCGCGATTGCCGTACACGTCGGTCGCTTCGCGATAACCGTAACTCGGCTCGATGCGAACCATCACGCCGTTGCGGACGAGCCCGCGCAAGAGACAATTGTGGGTGTCGTTCGGCGCGCAGAGAAAAGTGAAATCGGAGTCGTAGCGATAGAGGTCGCGGTACGCGCGCTCCCAATCGCGATTGGGGTAGAACTTGAGGGGATTTTCAATCTGATCGAGCGTTTGCAAAAACGCCAGATCGTGGAAAAGCAACGCCGCAACCGCGCTGGCAGTCGCCGCGCCACCTAACTTGAGAAATTCGCGTCGGCTAAATTGCTTCACCGGACCTCCTCGTCAAGGTTAATCGGGCAAGAGATTTCCGTCATCGGAGAACCTTATCATTCCCGCTTTGAGATCACTATAATATCTTTTTATCGTTGCGTCTATTCTCTAAACAGACTAGTCAAAAATAACGAGACCCGAAGGGGCGCTACGCGCAAGCCCTTCGGGTCTCGCTCACACTAGATCAACTTTTCCAGACCTTTGGCGTCCACAATCACGATTCTGCCGCGTTCGATTTTGATGAGTTCGCGCGTTTCGAGTTGGCGGAGTGAACGCCCAATCATTTCGCGCACCGTGCCGAGCCGCGCCGCCATTTCTTGTTGCGTCATCGGCGGCGCGTGTTCGGTCGCGGTTTCGAGCAACAATTTCGCGAGCCGCGCGCTGACCTGGCGCAATGACAAATCCTCCACGAGTCCGACGAGATGTCGCAAGCGCGCGCCGAGATTTTGAATAATCGCGAGCGCGACCGCCGGATGTTGTTGAATCAAATCGAGGATCGCCGCGCGCGGCACAATCCACAAGGTGGTGAGTTGCGCCGCGATGACATTTGCCGGATTCGGTCCGCCATCAAAGACCGCGACTTCGTTGAACGATTCACCGGCGGACATATAGCGCAAAATTTGTTCGCGACCTTCGGGCGAGAGTTTGTAAATTTTGACGCTCCCCGCGCGGACGATGTACAAACCCTGGCACGGCTCGCCTTCGAGAAAAACAATTTCGTCCTTGTCGCACGCGCGCTCGATGAACGCGCGCGCGAATTGCTCGACCTGGGTCGGGGTAAGCGATTGAAAGTACGGCAGGGCTTGAATCGCCGCGCCTGCCGACAACTCACTTGCCACCGCTCCACCTCTTTCCAAAAATCGGAACGCGCTTGAGCGCGGCGCGGATGACCATTTTCGCGGCGCGCCCGGCATAGATACGCTCGTGCACGGTCTCGCGCAAAATCCATTGTTCGGTGCCATCCGCGCGAAAACCGTGTTCGGTTCCGGCAGGCACGTACAACACCGTGCCGGGTGTGCCGCGCACTTCGCGCCCATCAATCAAAATCGTGCCTTCGCCTTCGAGCACGTCGAAACATTCGTCAATGTGCTCGTGGCGATGATAGCGCACGACGTTCCCACGCGCAAAGCACAGCAAGCGACCGTAAAACGCTTCGCCGTCGAACAAATTGATGTTCGTCAATTCGTGCGCGGAAAATTTTTGTTGCGCGCGCGTGTTCGTCAAAAAAAATTTCATCGTGGAATTAAACTCCCCAGGGCGAGCAGACCAAAGCTCGCGATAATGACGCCAGACATTCGATTCACCCACAACAACGCGTGCGGATTAAAGCGCGCGCGTAACAAGCCGACACTGCCGCTCAACAGCAACCACCACGTCGCCGAACCGGTAAATACCCCGGCGACGAGCATCGTCGCGGCGAGATAATCGCCGCGGGTGTTTGCGATGCCCAGCCCGGCAAACATCGCGACGAATGCGAGAATCGTCAGCGGATTCGTCAACGTTAAAAATAGAATCGAGCCGTACGCGCCGACGAGTCCGCTACTTTTTATTTCTGCCGCGTGTTCCGCCGGGCGCGCGAGAAATGTGCGGACTCCTAAATAACACAAAAACGCGCCGCCGACAAGTTTGAGCATTACTTGTTGCTCAATCAAAACGTTCGAAATGAAGGTCAAACCGAATCCGGCAATGATGCCGTAAAACGCGTCGGCGGTTGCCGCGCCCAAGCCGGATACAAACCCGGTCGCGCGTCCTTCCGCGAGCGTGCGCCGAATGCACAACACGCCAATCGGTCCGACCGGCGCGGCGACCGAAAATCCTAACAGCAATCCTTGAAAAAATAATTCCATCACATTTCGCCAGTGTAGCAATGTTACCGAAATCGCATATTCTCAACCACAGACCCTGGCACTTGCGTTCCCGCCAGGGCAAGTGTTTCACAGATTTCACGGATTAAAAATTAAATCTGTGCGCGAAGCGTCTGTGAAATCTGTGGTTGAAATTCGGTGGACGTGCTACAGTCTCCACATTTCGATTAGAAACCCGTTTTCTCGCCTCTGGCGGAAAACGGGTTTCTCCAGTTTACACCACGCGCCGTTTTCCGTCTTGGGTAACTCGCGCGCGATAGGATTCGTACGCTTGCGGCAAGTACTTGCGATACAATTCGAGATTCGAATCGCGCGCTTGCGACGCGCGAAAATCGCGCAGGCGCGCGAGGTCGAGTTCCGCGGTAATCACTTCTTCGACGTTGGGCGTGCGTGTGCGCGCGAGAAATGTCGTCGTATCGCGGCGCATTCCGATGGATGCGACGATGTAACTCGGTCCGCAAAAATTCAGCCCGGCAAAATTCGCGATGCCGCATGCCTGAATCCCGTACGCGTAACTCTCTTGCACGCGGCTCGCAATGCCGCGCATCGCAAGATGAAATTCGTTCGCGTTTTCTTCCGCGGAAAAGCCAAGCAAAATATCCACGCCGCGCAACGCCGCGATGCGCGTCGTCTCCCAAAACGAATAATCCATACAGACCGGCATCGCGAGTTTCGCGAACGGCAGAGTGAAAATGTTGAGGTCTTCGCCGGGCGTCATCCAAGACATTTCGCGCGCGGTCGGATGCAACTTGGCTTGCGTGCCGATGAGCGCGCCATCCGCGCCAAAGAGGTACGCGGTGTTGAACATTTGCCCGGCGGAATTGAGCGCGATGCCTGTGCCAATCATAATGTATGCGCCAAAGCGCGACGCGAGTTCGCGCCCGGTTGTTTCGAGAATGGATTTAATCGCGGGCGCGAGCGTTTGAAAAATGCGCGGCGCGCTGGATTCGCTCATCGCGGGTTCTTGCAACACGCGCTCCAACGTGAATCCGTTTTCGATTAGCGCGCGCGCGGCGGGCAACAAGCCAAGTAGAGGCAACCACGCGTATTCGGGAAAGACAATCAACGCCGCGCCGCCCTCGACCGCCTGGCGCGCCAACGCGTAACACTTGAGCGCGAATTGCGCGCCGTCGTCCACGAGTTCGCTGTGCATTTGCACTGCCGCCGCGCCGACGCGGTCGCGCGTCGGTTGCGACGCGCGCGGGTACGCGCGATTCGCGAGCGCGCCGCGAATCGCGGAACCGCGCGCTTTGTACGCGAGCGATGCCTGGGTCGTCGTCGTCAGCACAAATTCTTTGAGCGCCATTACACCCTGCCCCGATACGTGCTGGGAAACGCGCGCGCGTAAAATCCGTAATTGAAAAAATCGAACACGGAATACGCGTCCAGATTTTTTTGCAACGCGTCGAAATCAAGCGACGCGCGAATAATTTCTTCGCCGTCCGCACTCGTCGCTTGCGCGAGAATCCCGGTATGGGCACGCGTCATTTCGACGGGCGCGTAGATCGCGGACTTGCCGCGAAACTCGCCGCCCGCGCAGGATTGCACGCCAAAAATCTGGTTGCCCTGCACATCGCGCCAGAGATCGAGCAAAAAATATTCGTCGTGATACGTGGGGTATGCCGCGGGGTGAATCAACAGATTCGCGTTTTGCAACGCGAGGATGCGCGCGACTTCGGGATGCGCGACATCGGTGCCAACGACAAAGCCGATGCGCGCATCGCCAATGTCCCACACGGACAATTCTTCGCCTTGCGACAAACCCCACGCGATTTCGCGCGAGGTGCGATGCGTTTGTTTTTGCGAACCGACGACGGTCCCTTCCGGCGTGAACAGGTACGCGGTGTTGTACAAACGTCCCGCGTGCATTTCGACAACGGTGCCGGGCGCGAGAAAAACACGCGCGCGTTTTGCGAGCGTGCTGAAAATTTGCAAATAAAAATCGCGCATTCCCGGCGCGGCGGTGCAGAGCAATTCGGAAACAGTCGCGAAATTGCCGGCGCGCGCGAGCTCGCCGAGCGCGAGCGATTTTTGTTCCGCGCGCACGCTGACGCCCAGCAACATCAAGCCGATGTAATTCGGCAGGACGACGAGTTGCGCGCCGTTCGTCGCGGCGCGTTCGATGAGCGGGTGCACGCGCTCGTAAAATTCTTGCGGTGACGCGACAAGAGTGAGTGGATGTTGGATGGTGGAGACGTGAAACATTGCGGTTTAATCGCTCGCGATCTCGCGCTTGCGTTCCGTTTCGTCCAACGGATTTTCGTACTGATGATGTTCGCCCGGCGCGCCGCGCAGTAATTCAATCGCGTGCGGCAACGCGAGCAGAATGACCGCGAGATTTTCGCACGCGGCTTTGGGACTGCCCGGCAAATTAACGATGAGTGTTTGCCCGCGCATCCCGGCGACCATCCGCGTCAACATCGCGTGCGGCGTTTTTTGCAAACTCGCCGCGATCATCGCTTGCACCAAACCCGGTGCGTCGCGTTCGATCACCGCGCGCGTCGCTTCGGGTGTTACATCGCGCGGGGCAAATCCTGTGCCGCCGGTCGTGAGAATCAATTCGAGTTTCGCGTCGTCGCACCATTTGTAGAGCGCGCGCTTGATCTCCATAAAATCGTCCGGGACGATGTGCATCAAATCCACGTCCTCGCCGAAATGCTTTTCGATCATTTCGCGCAGAGCGGGACCGGATTGATCTTCGTAAATTCCTTGCGACGCGCGGTCGCTGATGGTTAAAATTCCGATTCGCATTTTCGTAATTGTTAAATGGTAATTTGGATTTACGGTAGATGAACGTTTGCGTGTCCGTATTTTTTCATCAATGCAATGGTTTCTTCAATCGGCAGACCCGGCGCGACGCGACCATCGCGCCCGATCATCGTGTCCGCTTTGAAGAGCGAATTGAGCACGGCTTCTTCCGTCGCTTCGACGACCGACCAAAACATATAGTTGATCAGATCGCCCTGCTCGATGATTTGCTCGGCGGTGTACGTGAGCGCATCCGCGAAATGTTTTTTGCGCCGCGTCGTGCTGAACGCGATCACAAAATCGCCGCTCGTGTTGCCGGTGTGCGAGCCAGTGCGCGCGAGTCCGTTCTGCGCGCGCATCGCGAGCCGCGTCAAGATGCGTTGCGAACACGGCGCGTCGGTCGCGAGAATCACAATCACCGATCCGCTGTCGAGCGGATTTTTGATCTCCGGCGGATTTTCGGATTTGCGGCGAAGCGGTTTGTAACGTTCCAGCTCGCGACCAACTGGCACGCCATCAATCATCAATTGTGGTCGCCAACCGAAATTTGTTTGCGCGAGTACGCCGACCGTGTAACCGCCGAGTTTGTCCGGCAGTTTGCGCGACGCGGTACCGATGCCGCCTTTGAAATCGTAACACGTCATCCCGGTTCCGCCGCCGACCGCGCCTTCTTCGACGAGTCCGCCGCGCGCGGTATCAATCGCGTGAAAGACATGCTCGCGATTGACGTGGCGTCCGCGAATGTCGTTAAGAAACATATCGCTCGTTTCGGTAACGACCGGGCTGATGCCCCAAGTGTCCGCGCCCATCGCCTGGTTGCGTTCGATGTGCCAATCAATCACCGCGTCCGCGACGCGCGGCACGTTCCAGGTGTTGGTCAGCATAATCGGTCCTTCGATGAAACCCATCTCGTGAATTTGTTCCGAGTTGGTCACTTCGCCGAAACCGTTGATGCGTAACACCGCGCCGGTCACTTTTTCGAGAAACATATCGCCGCCGTGCGTGTGAATCGCGGTCACGCCGGTGCGAATCGGTCCGACGCCGGGAACGAGTTTGCCGGAACCTTCGATGAGCGTCGTGTGTCCAACGCGCACGCCGGCGACATCGGTGATTGCGTTATAGCGTCCTGGTTTGGCGCGACCGATTTTAATTCCCAGGTCGTGCGCGCGGGGTCGTGGTTTCATGCCGGTTCAGGTTGTCCTTGATCAACGATCAAAATTGGGCGAAGCAGATAATCCAACACTTCGGCTTGCATTCGCTCGATTTCTAAACGATAACCACTGGAGAGCGCGGCAAACTCCTCTGGGCGCGCGGTTTGGCGTAAATTCGCCAACCATCGTTGCATACGCTGGACGCGTTCTTGAGTTACTCCGAGTTCCTGATCGTTTGTAAGCATTATTTGACCTCACACGATCAGCGATTGCAAATGATCTGTTCGTTTTGCGAGCGCGTAGATACGTATCAAACGTTCGGTACAAATCGCGCGTTGCCCCTCGCGCGCGCCAAACCGTTCAATAATTTCAGACAAGGTTGC
>Ga0233425_10003508_pt1 | contig 28241 bp, 23 predicted proteins | sample Watercolumn_Towu_2_FD_181712 | JGI IMG/M metagenome (GOLD analysis project Ga0233425, IMG submission 181712) | Freshwater microbial communities from Lake Towuti, South Sulawesi, Indonesia - Watercolumn_Towuti2014_140_MG | ecosystem: Environmental > Aquatic > Freshwater > Lake | place...
TTCTCGATATCATGATGCCGGACATGGACGGTTATGAGGCCTGTCAGCTTATCAAGAGCGATCCGGAATCTGCCAATACTCCGGTGATAATCGTCACTGCGCTCAGCGACAGGGAGTCCAAGATCAAAGGACTCGAGGTTGCGGCAAATGAATTCCTGACAAAACCCATAGACAGGATAGAGCTCATACTGAGAGTGCGCAACCTTCTCAAGGTGAAGGAATTCGAGGATTTTATGGTCATGCATAACCAGAACCTCGAGCAGGAAGTTAGAAAGCGCACCTATGAGCTGCAGCTGGCAATGGATGAGATAGAGACTGCCCATAACGAGATAAAGGAAAGCTATATTGAGACCATATACAGGCTGACCCTCGCTGCCGAGTTCAAGGATGAGGATACTGCCACACACATCAAGCGCATCAGTTATTACTGCAAACTCCTGGCGGAGAAGCTTGGGCAGCATGATGATTTTGCAGAGACCATCTTCTATGCCGGCCCTATGCATGATATCGGCAAAATAGGCATTCCAGACAGCATACTTCTTAAGCCTGGAAAGCTTACACCTGAAGAATTTGACGTCATAAAGAGCCATACCACGATAGGTGCGCGCATACTGGCAGGGTCCTCTTCTGAGTTCCTTGCAGCTGCAGAGGTGGTGGCGCTTACCCATCACGAACGATGGGATGGGTCCGGCTATCCCCGTGGACTTAAAGGGGAGGAGATCCCTCTTATGGGCCGGATAATGAACATAGTGGACCAGTATGACTCGCTGAGATCCAAAAGGCCTTACAAGGTGCCGTTCAGCCATGAAGAGGCCTATAATATTATTGTAAAGGGTGACGGCAGGACAAAGCCGGAGCATTTTGACCCTAGGGTTCATGAAGCCTTTATCTTGGCTGCTGATGAGTTTGACAAAATATACGAAGGATATAAAGACTGATATTGGGACCGGATAACAGAACTCCTGCTGCAGTCCTGCTGCTTAACCTTGGCGGCCCTGATTCACTGGATGCTGTCAGGCCTTTCCTCTTCAATCTCTTCTCCGACCGCGAGATAATAAGGCTCGGTCCGGCATTCATGCAGAAGCCGATAGCATGTATGATCGCAGCGCTCAGAGCGGGCAAGACCAGGGATGCCTATTCGCTTATCGGCGGCAGATCTCCGATCAGGGATATAACCGCGGCACAGGCAGAGGCGCTTGAACTGAAGCTGAAAAGTGTTCTGCCAGACATGAGGGTCTTTGTCGGAATGAGGTACTGGAGACCTTATATAAAAGATGTAGTATGTGAGATGTACAGGCAGGGCATACGCCAGATCATTGTAATCGGACTCTATCCGCATTATTCTGTTGCCACTACAGGATCTTCGGTCTCTGAGCTTAAAAATGTGCTGTGCGATTATCCGGATATCAGGACCTTCGAGATACTGTCATGGCATGACCATCCAGGGTATATAGATGCGCTTGCAGAAAATATAGCTGAGGGCATACGGGCATCAGGCATGACGGAGAAAGATATCCATCTGCTTTTCAGCGCCCACAGCCTGCCTGTGAAGTTCATAGACGAGGGTGATCCCTATGTCGATCATATCAATGGAACCATCAGGGCAGTAACAGAACGGTTCAGCATTGCATGGTCGCTATCGTATCAGTCCAAGAGCGGGCCTGTGAAGTGGCTTGAACCTTCGACAGAGTCAATGCTCGAAACGCTTGCATCAAGAGGGGTTAAGAACCTGCTTGTCGTGCCTGTCAGCTTTGTCTCTGATCATATTGAGACACTGTACGAGATTGACATATTATATAAGAACATGGCGGCAGAACTCGGTATAAAGCTCATGCGGATAGAGTCTCTGAATCTTTCGGAGACCTTCATATCAGCGCTTCAGGATATGGCCATGAAGGGGATAATGGAGGCCGGATGGAAAGAATAGCAATAATAGGCGGAGGCATATCCGGTCTTTCGCTCGCTTTTTTCCTGAAAGAAAGGGATTCCTCTGCAGATATCACGCTCTTCGAATCAGACAAGAGGCCTGGCGGCAAGATATGGACTGACAGGGCAGACGGTTTTCTCTGTGAATGGGGCGTGAACGGCTTCCTCGATAACAGGCCAAAGACGCTTGAGCTTGCAGGGAGAATATCCCTTGAGCCCTTGAGAAGCAATGATGCATCGAGAAAGAGATATATCTTTTCGGATGGCAGACTGCACCGTCTTCCCGAATCTCCTCCAGCGTTCCTTATGTCAAGCCTCCTTACCCTGCCGGGCAAACTGAGGGTCATGGCAGAGCCTTTCATAAAGGGCAATGCAAAGGATGAGGAATCACTTGCAGAATTTGCGCGTCGCAGGCTGGGAGTTGAGGCCTATGAGAAGCTTATTGACCCGATGGCATCAGGAATTTATGCCGGAAATCCAGAGACATTAAGTCTGAGGGCATGCTTTTCGAAGGTCTATGACCTCGAAAAGAACTATGGCGGCCTTATCAGGGGAATGATCAGGCTGCAGAAGGAGAGGAAGAGGCAGGGCTCCGGCGAGAAGGTTGGGGCCGGCCCTGGCGGTGTGCTGACATCCTTCCATGAAGGGATGGGCATTCTTGTGAGGTCACTTGTTGACCGCCTCGGCGGGAGGATCAGGCTTGGTTATAAGGCTGTCTCTGTTGACAGGAAAGGGAAAGGGTATGTGATCAGCTTTTCTGACGGATCCTCATTCGAGGCCGATTGCGTTATTATTGCCTCGCCTGCCTATGCAGCGGCTGACATGACACGGAACCTTGACAGAAAACTGTCTGCTCTTGCTGCGGAAATACCCTATCCGTCGCTCTCGGTCGCATGTCTTGGCTATAAGAAAGAGAGGATCAGCGCAGACCTTAATGCATTCGGATATCTGATACCCTCCAGGGAAAAGAGAAAGATCCTCGGCACGCTCTTTGATTCGAGCATATTCCCGAACCGGGCGCCTGAAGGTCATGTTCTGCTCAGGATCATGGTGGGCGGAGCAAGGGCATCTGATCTGGCAATGGAAAATGACCAGAAACTGCTCGACATCATACGGACTGAGCTTTCTGTAACAGCAGGAATAGATGCAGCCCCGGACTTTATCAGGATATACAGGCATGAGATGGCGATCCCGCAATACACTGTCGGCCATATTGAGCGGCTCAGGAACATTGAGGCCATTCTCGGAAAATACCCCGGGTTATATCTCGCAGGAAATGCCTACAGGGGCATAGGCGTCAATGACTGTATCGAGAATTCTGCAAAACTGGCAGAAAAGATCATTGAGGAATCTGTCTGAATTAGGATAAAATTGAACATGTATAGATCTTTCCATACCCTTCACAAATACTTTTCAAGGAGCTGTCTGTTTATGACAAGAATTATTTATCTTTTGGTGAGCATGGCTGTAATACTTTTTGCGGTGTCAGCATCTGCTGAGGTGAGGTCAAAAACATTCAATAAAGAGGAGATAAAGAAGATGTCAGAGACTCGTGCGGTTATTGAGACAAAGTTCGGCCAGATCGAACTTAAGTTTTTCCCTGATGTTGCGCCTGGTCATGTAAATAATTTCATTGACCTGGCCAAAAAAGGTTTTTATGATGGCACCATATTCCACAGGGTGATACCTGGATTTATGATCCAGGGAGGCGATCCTGAATCAAAAAACGAGAACAAGGCACGGCATGGTATAGGCGGACCAGGATATCAGATCAAGGCTGAGTTCAATGATAAGCCGCATAAGCGCGGCATACTCTCTATGGCCAGGTCTACCAACCCTGACAGCGCAGGTTCCCAGTTTTTTATAGTTGTCAAGGATTCGAATTTTCTGGACAGGCAGTATACTGTCTTTGGCGAGGTTGTATCGGGCATTGAGGTTGCCGACAAGATAGTCAGCCAGCCTCGCGACCCGAGGGATAATCCTAATGAGAGAATCGAGATGAAGGTCAGAATCATAGAAAAATAGGAGGAGGAAAAGGTGAAAGAACAGGAGATCATCGAAAAGCTTCTGCAGGAAAATGAAGAGTTCAGGAAAGTTCATGATGAGCATCACCACCTCGACAGTCAGTTGATCGATATTGACAAAAAGGTCTATCTGTCTCCGGAAGAAGATATTGAGCGCAAGAAGCTGGCAAAACAGAAGCTCCACCTTAAAGACAGGATGGCAGACTTCATAAGGGATTACAAAAAGACGCATTAATACCAGGATAGTTTCAGAAATATAATACAGGTAGTAAGTAGCAGTAGACAGGTGTAGGGGGATAGTTCATTCCCCTGATACTGTTTATTCTGATTACTTGCTACTTTTTTTTCAGGAGGATGTATGAAGAGCGATATAATCAAAAAAGGTCTTGAAAGAATGCCCCACAGGGCGCTTCTGTATGCCACAGGAATTTCAAAGTCAGAGATGGACAAACCGTTCATAGGCGTGGCTACGAGCTTTACCGACCTCATTCCGGGCCATAGCGGCATGCGTGACCTTGAGAGATTCATAGAGAAGGGAGTCCATTCAGGAGGAGGATATCCGTTCTTCTTCGGCATACCCGGGATCTGTGACGGAATTGCGATGGGGCACAGCGGAATGCACTACTCCCTTGCTTCGAGGGAACTCATAGCTGACATGGTCGAAACCGTTGCCTCTGCCCACCAGCTTGACGGTCTTGTGCTTCTCACGAACTGCGACAAGATAACCCCCGGCATGCTGATGGCTGCAGGAAGGCTTAATATCCCGTCGATCGTAGTGACGGCCGGGCCGATGCTGTCTGGCAATTACGGCGGCAGAAGGCTCAATCTTACGAGCGACACCTTTGAAGCGGTCGGCAAGTTCAAGAAGGGACTGATCAGCAGGGATGAGCTGCAGAACCTTGAGATCTGCGCATGTCCCGGAGCAGGGTCATGCCAGGGCATGTATACTGCAAACACAATGGCCTGCCTTACAGAGGCGCTTGGCATGAGCCTTCCCGGATGTGCTACGGCACTTGCAGTATCTGCTATGAAGAGGAGGCTTGCATTCGAGAGCGGCATGAGGATAGTCGAGCTTGTTCAGAAGGACATAACCCCGAGAAAGATAATGACATCAAAGGCCTTCGAAAACGCGATCATGGTCGATCTTGCGCTCGGCGGCTCTACAAATACTGTCCTTCATATACCTGCCATTGCAAATGATGCCGGTATCGATCTGCCGCTTGATGCCTTTGACAGGCTGTCTAAAAAGACCCCTCACATAACAAATATGCTGCCGGGAGGCAAGCATTATATGGAAGACCTCGACCGCTCAGGCGGCATACCCGCAGTGCTGAAGAGGCTAAGGAAGAAACTGAACAACACCCTTACTGTCAGCGGCAGGACAATTCATAAGATAGCTGATGATGCATCTGTATTTGACGAAGATGTCATAAGGCCGCTTGAGAGGGCTTATCACAAAGAGGGCGGCATTGCCATATTGAAAGGGAATCTTGCTCCTGCAGGCGCTGTTGTCAAGCAGTCTGCGGTTGAGCAGAAGATGATGAAGTTCGAGGGGAAGGCCATAGTGTTCGATTCAGAGGAGGCTGCGATGAAAGCCATCCTTGGCGGAAAGGTGAAGGCCGGCCATGTTGTTATTGTGCGCTATGAAGGCCCGCAGGGAGGCCCGGGCATGAGGGAGATGCTGTCTCCTACGGCTGCTATTGCCGGGATGGGACTTAGCGAATCGGTGGCCCTGATCACTGACGGAAGGTTTTCCGGAGGCACAAGGGGGCCATGTATCGGCCATGTCTCTCCTGAGGCAATGGAAGGAGGCCCGCTTGCCGTTGTCAGTAATGGAGATGTCATAAGCATTGATATCCCTTTGCGCAGAATAGATCTGAAAGTAAGCGATGCAGAGATGAAAAAGAGGCTTAAGCAGTGGAAGAAACCTGTGCCGAAGATAACAAAGGGCTATCTCTCGAGATATGCAAAGATGGTAAGCTCTGCAGATAAGGGCGCCGTTATGAGGGGTTAAGGCCCTTCAGTTGGTTAAATTGTAAACTTCTATGATAAAATATTCGAAATTATTTGATTGGTCAGGCCCTGAACTGACCGGGGAGTGATGAAAAAATGAAGATATCCGGAGCAGAGATACTGATAGAATGTCTTAAAAAAGAGGGTGTAAAGCATATGTTCGGCTATCCAGGCGGTGTTGTTCTGAACATCTTTGACCACCTTCATGATGAAAAAGACCTTCAGCTTGTACTTACACGCCACGAGCAGGGCGCTGTCCATGCGGCTGACGGGTATGCCCGGGCTACCGGTAAGGCAGGCGTTGCTCTTGTGACCTCAGGCCCTGGTGCAACAAATACCGTTACAGGTATTGCAACGGCAGCAATGGACTCCATACCGCTTGTCGTGATATCAGGGCAGGTGCCTACCATGCTTATCGGCAATGACGCTTTTCAGGAAGCCGACATTGTCGGAATAACCCGTCCCTGCACAAAATACAATTTCCTTGTTAAGGATGTGAACGACCTTGCCCGTACCATCAAGGAGGCCTTTCATATAGCGACAACAGGGCGTCCGGGGCCGGTGCTCATTGACCTTCCCAAGGATGTCACAACTACAAAGGCGGAATTCCACTGGCCTGAACAGGTGAAGCTCAGGAGCTACAACCCTAACTATGAGGGCAACAAGTACATGATAACCCAGGCTGCCCATATGATAGCCAAGGCAAAGAAGCCTCTCATCATAGCCGGCGGGGGCGTAATAGCATCAGGCGCGGCAAAAGAGCTGAAGGAGCTTGCAGAACTGACCGGGGTGCCTGTCACGATGACGCTGATGGGACTTGGCGGGTTTCCGGGTTCGCACAAGCTTTCTCTCGGCATGCTCGGCATGCACGGGACATACTATGCCAATAAGTCTGTTCAGGATTCTGACCTGCTTATCGCTGTCGGAATGCGCTTTGATGACAGAGTTACAGGCAAGATCGATTCCTTTGCTCCCAATGCCAAGATAATCCATATAGACATTGACCCTACTTCGATCAGGAAGAATGTGCGCGTTGACGTGCCTATAGTTGGCGATGTCAAGCGTGTCCTTGCTGTTATGAACAAGGTGATAAAGGAAGAAGTCAAGGAGCAGTGGGAAGAGGTCAGAAAGGCATGGATGAAGCAGATCAGTGCCTGGAAGAAAGAACGGCCCATGACCTATGATCATGATGCAGACATTATCAAGCCCCAGTTCGTTGTCGAGAAGATATATGAGCTCACAAAGGGCGATGCAATAATAGCTACCGAGGTCGGACAGAACCAGATGTGGTCAGCCCAGTTCTATAAATATGACAAGCCCAGGACTTGGCTCTCTTCAGGCGGCCTCGGCACTATGGGATACGGGTTTCCTGCTGCGATCGGCGCCCAGCTCGCATTTCCTAACAAGCTGGTCATTGACATAGCAGGTGACGGAAGCATCCAGATGAACATTCAGGAACTTGCAACCGCAGTTATCAACAAACTTCCCGTGAAGGTCGCAATACTGAACAACCGCTTCCTCGGCATGGTCAGGCAGTGGCAGGAGCTCTTCTTCCAGGAGAGATACTCGCATACAAAGCTCGAGGAGACGATACCCGATTTTGTGAAGATCGCAGAGGCATATAATGCGGTCGGCCTGCGCGCAGTCAAAAAGTCGGAGGTTGAGCCTGTTCTGAAGGAGGCCTTTTCTATCAAGAGGCCGGTCTTCATGGATTTCGTGATTGACTGGAAAGAGAAGGTCTATCCGATGGTGCCGGCAGGCGCATCCATTGACCACATGCTTTTCGATGAAGAGAAGAAGCCGGCAGAGAAGAAACTGAAGGCTGTGAAATAAGGGAGACAAGAGGAGAGCCATGAGACATACAATATCCGTACTTGTTGAAAATAAATTCGGCGTACTTTCGCGCATCTCAGGACTCTTCAGCGGAAGAGGATATAATATCGAGAGCCTTTCCGTTGGAGAGACGACTGATCCGAACATCTCTGTCATGACCATTGTAACGGTAGGAGATGACTGGATAATAGAGCAGATCACAAAGCAGCTCAACAAGCTCATCGATGTCATAAAGGTTGTTGACATGACAGAGCTTGACCATGTCGAGCGCGAAATGGTGATGATAAAGGTCTCTCCCCGCCAGGAGGACAAGGCAGAGGTTCTGAGAATAGCAGAGATATTCCGCGGAAGGATAGTGGATTCAAGCCAGAAGACCTATACAATAGAGGTGACAGGCGAGGAGAAGAAGATAGAGGCGTTCGTGGAACTGCTGCGGCCGATGGGCATCAAGGAGTTCGTGCGCACCGGAAAGATAGCGATAGCAAGGGAGGGTGTAAAGAAGCAGTAGGTTTTATGATGATAAGATGTCCAGTAAAGGCCCTGCGTTTAGCAGGGCCTTTTGATTTTATAATCGACGGGCCTTAAATTATGTTATACAATACGGTCATAAATATTTTGTGAGCTCTGATGACAATTCAGGAAAACATCAATAAGATAATCAGCGGCAGACATGAGGACCCGTTCTCATTTCTCGGTATGCATCTTGTCAGAGAAGGCGGAAAGATGCATGTTGAGGTAAGGGCTTTCCTGCCGGAGGCAAAGACGGCCTGGATAGTAGACTGCAGGGACGGTTCGCTCTATCAGATGGAAAATTCCCACAGGTTCGATGTTTTTACGGCCGAGTTTTCGGAAGATGCTTTATTTCAGTACCGCATAAGGGTTCTTACATATGACGGCAGTGCATATGAGTTTGCAGATCCGTACAGTTTTGGTCAGGTGATCACGGACTTTGATCTGCACCTGATAGGAGAAGGCACCCATTACAATACTTATGAAAAGCTCGGCGCACATCTCATTGCCGCGGAAGATGTAACAGGCGTCCACTTTGCCGTATGGGCTCCTCATGCTGTATCTGTCTGCGTTATTGGCGACTTCAACAGATGGGACAACCGCAGACATCCGATGCGCAGGCTGATACCGTCAGGCATATGGGAGATATTCATCCCCGGCCTGGGTGAGGGTGATATATACAAGTTCCATATCAGGTCCGGGATCAATGATTATGAAGCTGAAAAATCAGATCCTTATGGACTGTTCTTCGAGTACAGGCCGAAGAGCGGTTCGATCGTACATGACATTGGCAGGTATCAATGGAATGACAGCAGCTGGATAGAAAGGAGAGGCGCCAGAAACTGGTTCGAGTCTCCTTTATCTGTCTATGAGGTGCATCTCGGGTCATGGATGAGGGTGCCGGATGAACATGACAGATACCTTACTTATCAGGAGCTTACGGATACCCTGATCCCCTATGTTAAACAGATGGGCTATACGCATATAGAACTCCTGCCCGTATGCGAACACCCGCTGGATGCCTCCTGGGGGTATCAGACCATCGGCTATTTTGCGCCTACAAGCAGGTTCGGTACGCCTGAAGGACTCATGCACTTTGTCGACGCATGCCATCAGAACGATATAGGCGTTATTCTGGACTGGGCCCCTGCCCATTTCCCCAAAGATGGTCATGGCCTTGCTTTCTTTGACGGCACATGTCTTTATGAGCATGAGGACCCAAGGCAGGGCGAGCATAAGGACTGGGGCACCCTTATATTCAACTACGGCAGGAACGAAGTGAGGAACTTCCTTATCTCCAATGCTCTCTTCTGGATAGAGAAGTACCACATTGATGGCCTTCGGGTTGATGCAGTTGCTTCCATGCTCTATCTTGACTATTCGCGCAAAGATGGGGAGTGGATACCGAACATATACGGTGGCAGGGAGAACCTGGAGGCCATAGGGTTCATCAGGCAGTTCAACGAAGTGGTTCACCATTATGCCCCGGGGATTCTCACTATGGCAGAGGAATCAACCTCCTGGCCGAATGTTACGAAGCCTGTTTATCTCGGCGGTCTCGGATTTGACATGAAATGGAACATGGGCTGGATGAATGACATGCTTACTTACATGTCAAAAGATCCGCTATACAGGAAATATCACCAGAACAATCTGACCTTCGGTCTTCTCTATGCCTTCTCGGAGAATTTCATGCTTGTTCTTTCCCATGACGAGGTTGTGCATGAGAAGCGGTCCCTGCTAAGCAAGATGCCTGGTGATACCTGGCAGAAGTTTGCAAATCTGAGGCTCTTCTATGGCTATATGTACGGCCATCCGGGCAAGAAGCTGCTCTTCATGGGCGGGGAGTTCGGGCAGTGGAAGGAATGGAACTTTGACCAGAGCCTTGACTGGCACCTCAGCCAGTACAGGCAGCACGACAGGTTGCAGAAATTTATGCAGGACCTGAACAGGCTTTACTCTTCGGAAAGGTCTCTGCATGAAGTGGATTACGAATGGAAAGGCTTCGAATGGATAGACTTCAGGGACGCTGACAACTGCACGGTCTCGTTCATCAGAAGGGCCAAGGACCCTGCTGATCATATGGTCGTCGTCTGCAACTTTACGCCTGTGCCGAGATACGGCTACAGACTCGGAGTGCCTGAGTGCTGCTATTACCGGGAAGTGCTTAACAGCGATTCAGTGGAATACTGGGGGAGCAATCTGGGTAACTCGGGAGGAGCACATGCCGATGATGTCCCGTGGCATGGCCAGCCATATTCGATCGATATTGTACTCCCGCCCCTTGCCGTGGTCTATTTCAAACCGGTTCGTTAGGCTATCTTGCCCTTGAGCTTCTTTGCATAGTCCGATGTGTAGTCTTTTATATCATCAGCCATGTCTGCTATCTGTCTTCTCGTCTTTTTCCCTGACTGCGGTGCAAAAAGAAGGGCAAGGCCTGCTCCAACTATTCCTCCGATCATAAATGATATGAGCGCTACGGCTCCGCTGTTGTCATCGTTGTTCAGCATGATAACCTCCGTGGATTTTCTTTCAGCGTATCATTAATGGCCGATGAGGTCAAACAATTAGTCTGTGCAGTTCCAGGTAGGCCTAAATTCGGCATTATCTGGTAAAATAAATGCCTTATTCAGGAGAATTCAACTGGAATCAATGGAAGACATATACAAGATAAAACTGCCCGTGTTTGAGGGGCCGCTCGACCTGCTTCTGCATCTGATCAGGGAGAACAAGGTTGATATCTATGATATCCCGATATCTCTTGTAACAGGGCAGTACCTGAGGTATATCGAGATGATGAAGGAGCTCGACCTCGAGATCGCAGGTGAGTTCCTTGTCATGGCGGCAACGCTTATACAGATCAAGTCGAGGATGCTCCTGCCTGTTGATGAGGATGCCCCTCCGGAAGAAACAGAGGACCCGAGGTTCGAACTTGTCCAGAGGCTCCTCGAATATCAGGCATATAAGGACGCTGCGACCATCCTGAAGGAGAAAGAAGATATTGCCACCCAGCTTCTCTGCAGGCCGAGGACAGAATTCGATGAAGAGAAACCCGAGGAGCAGCAGGAGCTCTACCTGTTCGACCTGAACCTTTTCGACCTGTTGGGTGCGTTCAAGAAGATACTGGACAATGCCCCCCCTGAAGTGGTGAAGATCACTAAGGAGACCCTCACTGTCAAGGACCGGATCATGCATATAGCTGAACGGCTCGAGACCGCCGATGCCTTAAAGTTCGAGGAGCTCTTCAATGCCGAGATGACTAAGGTACAGCTTATCGTGACCTTCCTTGCGCTTCTCGAGGTGCTGAGGCTCGGAATGGCAAAGGCATACCAGGAGAGAGATTTCGGACGGATATGGGTCATAAACCCGACGAAACAGTTCGTTCCGCCGCCTGAGGAGAATATCACTGTGGCGACCGAACCGGTCCGGGACGAAACCGCAGAGCATGAGACCGGGCCAATGCAGGAAGAACAAGTGAATGTGACAAAGGAAAAGAAAATGACAACGGATTTCAAGGACACTCTCAATCTGCCTCAGACAGAATTCCCGATGAAGGCCAACCTCTCACAGCGGGAGCCTGAGATGCTGAAAGCCTGGGATGAAAAGGGAATATACTCACAGATCCAGGAGCAGGGCAGGGGACGCAGGACCTATATACTTCATGACGGCCCGCCATATGCCAACGGTCATCTTCATATGGGCCATGCGCTCAACAAGATACTGAAGGACATAATAATAAAGTACAAGACAATGCAGGGCTTTTCCGCACCTTATGTGCCTGGTTGGGACTGCCACGGACTTCCGATAGAGCTTCAGGTGGACAAGAACCTCGGTGACAAAAAGGACTCTGTAAATATACTTGAGAAGCGCAAGCTCTGCAGGGAGTATGCAGAGAAGTTCGTAGACATCCAGAGGGAGGAGTTCAAGAGGCTCGGTGTCTTTGGCGACTGGTCAGATCCGTATCTTACGCTCACCTATGGTTATGAGGCCTCTATTGTCAGGGAGTTCAACAGGTTTGTAAAGAGCGGCCATCTTCACAAGAGGAAGAAGCCTGTGCACTGGTGTCCTTCATGTGTTACTGCGCTTGCTGAGGCAGAGGTGGAGTATGCTGACAAGGAATCGCCTTCTGTCTTCGTGAAGTTCGGGCTGGATGAAGAGAACATTGCGAAGTATTTCCCTGAACAGAACGGAAAGAGGGTCTCTGTCGTGATATGGACCACGACGCCCTGGACACTTCCTGCAAACCTCGCTCTGGCGTTCCATCCTGATCTCGAATATGCTGCTGTCGAACAGGACGGAGAGGTGCTGATAATCGCAGAGGGAAGGCTTGAGGCTCTCAGGGAGAGGATAGGGCTTTCCGGCAGCATGGTTGCGAGGAGGACAGGCGGTTCTCTCGAAGGCATCGAGGCAATACACCCTTTCATTGACAGGAGATCAAGGGGTGTTCTTGCTGACTTTGTCTCTCTTGAAGAAGGAACAGGCATAGTGCATATCGCTCCCGGCCATGGCGAGGACGACTACGAGGTTGGACTGAAATACGGGCTTGAGATATATGCGCCTGTGGATGACAACGGCAAGTTCACCAGGCTGGCCGGAGACCTGCAGGGACAGTTCGTCTTCAAGGCGAACACAGCCATTATCGAGATGCTCAGGAATTCCGGGGCACTGATAAAGGAAGAGAAGATAGGCCACTCCTATCCGCACTGCTGGAGATGTAAAAAACCTGTCATATTCAGGGCTACTGAACAGTGGTTCATATCAGTAGAACATGACAGCCTGAGGCAGAAGTGCCTTGACGAGATAGAGCGCGTCAACTGGATACCAAAATGGGGCAGGGACAGGATCCATAACATGGTAGCAGGCAGGCCTGACTGGTGCGTGTCGAGGCAGAGGAGCTGGGGCGTGCCGATCACCATCATAAAATGCAGGGACTGCGGTGAGTTCATAAAGGACGAAACGATCCTTGACAATATAACTGCAGAGGTCGAAAAACAGGGTGCTGATGTCTGGTTCATAAAGGAGGCGAAGGAATTTCTGCCAGAGGGTTATGCCTGCCTCAAATGCGGCTCATCAGAGTTCAGCAAGGAGATGGACATACTTGATGTATGGTTCGACTCAGGCGTCAGCCATGCTGCTGTCGTAGAGAACGACCAGAGGCTAACATGGCCTGCTGACCTTTACCTCGAAGGCAGCGACCAGCACAGGGGCTGGTTCCAGAGCTCGCTGCTTGCATCTGTCGGAACGCGCGGAACTGCGCCATACAGGTCAGTGCTGACCCACGGCTTTGTTGTTGACGGAGCAGGCAAGAAGATGTCAAAGTCCCTCGGCAATGTCATAGCACCCCAGGAGATCATAAAGAACTACGGCGCGGAGATACTCCGCATATGGGTCTCTGCAGAGGACTACAGGGACGATATCAGGATATCCAAGGAGATACTGAACAGGCTCACCGACGCATACAGGAAGATAAGGAACACCTGCCGGTTTCTGTTGGGAAATATATCTGACTTTGACAATGCTGATCGTTCATCAGATCTTCAGGAGCTTGACCGCTGGGCAATGGCGAGGCTCCAGGACCTTGTACGCAGGGTCTCAGGGGCGTATGAGGAGTTCGATTTCCATGAGGCATTTCATTCCATACACAATTTTTGCGTTGTGGACATGAGCTCCATCTATCTCGACATACTCAAGGACAGGCTCTATACGGCAAAGAAGGATTCTGTCGAGAGGAGGGCAAGTCAGTGGGTGCTCTCCGAGGTGCTTTCTGTGCTGACAAGACTTATGGCCCCGATATTGTCGTTCACTGCAGAAGAGGTCTGGGGATATATTGTGAAACAGCATGGTGCTGCTCCTATGCCCGGTTCAGTCTTCCTTGCAGATTTCCCTGTTGCGCAGGAGAAGTTCGTTGATGCGGCGCTGGAAGAGAGATGGAAAAAGCTCCTTATCCTGCGTGATGAGGTGAACAAGGCGCTCGAAATAAAGAGGGCCGAAAAGTTCATCGGCAATCCGCTTGAAGCTGCTGTCATGCTTTATTTGCCCGTGGAATACAGGGAGCTTGCCGAGCAGTATGCTTCGTTCCTGCCTGCTTTTTTCCTTGTGTCTGCAGTTGGGATAAGCGACGACCCTCTGCCTGATTCATACAACGGCAGTGTGATCAACGGCATACAGATACATGTCGGGAGGGCATCAGGAAACAAATGCCAGAGGTGCTGGAACTGGAGCGAGAGCGTAGGCAGCTTCTCAGACAGCCCTGAAGTATGCGAAAAATGCTATCAGGTCATTAAATGAGGGAGAGGGTCAAGGCTGCTATATTCATATCGCTGGCCATAATTGTATTTGACCAGGCAACAAAGTATGTTGCAAGGACCAATATAGGTCCCTATGAGACCATCCGGCTTCTGCCAGTACTGAACCTCGTGAATGTACAGAACAAGGGGGCTGCGTTCGGCATGTTCAGGGATTTCGGCAACATTTTTTTTATAATTGTATCTTCTGTTGCCATTATTGTCATGTCATGGGTGATAGCAGCAGGCAAAGATGACCACAGGCTTTTTGCTCTTCTTGCCGGAGGCGCTGCCGGCAATCTGATAGACAGGGTAGTTCTTGGCCATGTTGTGGATTTCATAGATTTTACAGTTGCAGGCTACCATTGGCCTGCCTTCAATGTTGCCGATTCAGCATTGACCATAGGCATGGCGATCATGTTCTTGGGTATCTTCAGGAGACCTCATTAATGTTTCCTGTTCTCATAAGGATAGGCCCCATAACAATACATACATACGGCTTTATGATAGCTGCTGCCTTTCTTCTGGGCCTCTGGCTTGCCACAAGACAGGCAGAGAGGGAAGGCCTTCAGAAGGAGAAGATAGCTGATGTCGGCTTTTATGCCCTCTTTGCAGGGCTTATTGGTTCGCGGGTGCTCTATATTGCAACCAACTGGCAGCAATTCGCCTCAACCCCAATTGACATGATCAAGATATGGGAGGGAGGGCTCGTATTTTATGGGGGAGTGATATTTGCAGTACCTGCTGCCATATGGTATGCAAAGAGACAGGGTCTGAATTTGTGGCAGGCGATCGACATATGGGCTCCTGCGCTTCCTGTAGGACATGCGCTCGGCAGGCTCGGCTGCTTCTCTGCCGGCTGCTGCTACGGCAGCCCGACAGATCTGCCTTGGGCTGTCACCTTCTCTCATCCTGAATCGCTCGCGCTGAAAGGCGTGCCCCTTCATCCCACGCAGATCTATGAGGCCCTTGCAGAACTGGCCAACTTTGCGGTGATAATGTTCCTGAGACGGAGAAAGATCTTTCATGGCCAGCTCTTCTGGGTATATGTGCTTAACTATTCGATAATAAGGGCTGTCATAGAGGTATTCCGCGGGGACTTTGAGAGGGGCTTTGTGATGCCGGGCGTCTCAACATCTCAGGGGATAAGCATTGTGATGTTCATAACTGCCCTTGCCTTTCTCTTCAGGCTCAGAAAGAACAGGATCTGAAGGAGCCGGTTCCCCTCTGCTTTTGCACTCTCCGTTTCTTGTTTCTGATTGACTGTAGGAATTGAGTCGGCACTGTGATATAATTTAAAAAAATCAGAAAGGAAGATCTTTTATGAGTAAAAAAATGATTATCTGCAGTCTGTTAGTAGTTATGCTTCTGCCTGCGTATGCCTATGCCGGCTGGGCAAGGACCTATACCGCCGCAGGGAATGATGTCGGCGGGTTTATATGGCCTAACCCTACCGGGGCGAATAATTTCAGCCTCTGGGGGAATCTCTCCAGCACTGCAACTCCTGCTGCCCATCCTGACTATGCACTGTTTGCCCGTCTTACCTCTACCGGAGCGTTTCAGTCAGGGAAGACCGTAAGGATGACCGGAAAACACAATCTATGGATAGAAGAACAGACTGACGGGAAATTCTTTGTCGGCGGGACAAGGGATACATCGTCGACGAGCACGCCTGCAAGAAATGTGGTCTGGGCAAAGTATAATGCCGACTGGACACCTGCATATGCACCCAAGCAGCTCGGCGGAACGCGCGATGATAATGCCTATTTCTTTCCGACTGCAGACGGCGGATATATAGCAATTGGCGAGTCAAATTCCTACGGCGCGTCTGCTTCTGATAAGGATATACTTCTGATCAAGATCAATTCAGCCGGAGCAGTGCAGTGGTCAAAGGCGCTCCATATCGGCGATGAAGATAACGGCGGCATGATAACTGAACTGACAGGCGGCGGCTATGTCTTCTCCGGGACAGTAAAAAGCACAACCGGTACAGACCTTGTGATTTTCAAGATAAGTTCAACAGGCACCATTACCTGGAAGAAGAAACTGGCAAAGGCCGGATTCAGCACACCCAATCAGATCTTCCAGACAAATAATGGTGACATCATTCTCATGGCTGACTGGGTCCAGACCCAGTCGTTCGGTCAGCCCGGCAAGATTATGATATTCAGGTTCTCTTCTGCCGGTGTAGTCAAATTCCAGAAGAGTTATGCTCATGGAACTGATCTGCTACCCGCAGGTGTGATGTCAGAAAACCCGGACGGCAGCTTTGTGCTCAGCAGTATCATTCAGGGAATAAATATGACCACTTTTGAGATGAGCTCAAAGATGCTTCTGACCAAACTCACTTCACAGGGAGCTCTTGCCTCTCCGTCAAGGACCCTCAGTATAGCGAACAGGTATGTGTCTGCCTATGTCCTGAGAATGGCCAACGGAGATCTGCTCATGTCCGGAACAAGCACTGTCATGAGCAGCGGTATGCCTACAGGGAACATGGATATTCTCTATGGAAAAATTAACCCCTCTACCCTTCTGCCGGTCTGGTCAAAGACCTTCGGAGGCCCCGGTATGGAGACCGGCGGATTCTTCGAGAACGGGACAGGATATTTTCTTACAGGCATGACAGACTCTTTTCCGACGACTGCATCTGTGATCAAGACTTTCGGCATCACACTTGACTCTAATGGCAGCTATGCCAACTGTCCTCCCATAAAGGCAGCAACGCTCGTTTCAGGCCCTGCAGGCATAACTGTTGCAGATGCACTCTATACCATAACTGACCCGACGGTCGTGACGAGGAACACCGGCCCTGCTCAGTCAACTGCAATGACCGTGAATCCGCAGACTCTCACAACAGGACAGATCAGCACCTGCCCAGTGACACAGTGATATTTCTATCTTCAGAAAAACAGGGACGGCAAGATATGCCGTCCCTGTTTTTGAATTTATGGAGGCAGAAATGAGCAAATGTTTTAAGCTCGGCAAGTTTGAACTTATATGGCTGAATGGCGGCAGGTTCGAGCTGGACGGCGGTGCAATGTTCGGAGTGGTTCCGAAGGTGCTCTGGCAGAGAAAGTATCATGCAGATGCTGACAACTACATCCCTCTTGCTGCATGGCCGATCCTGATAAGGACAGGACAGAAGAACATCCTGATCGAGACAGGCCTCGGTAACAAGCTCACCGAAAAGCAGAAGCATATCTACATGGTGAAGGAGGACTGGAATGTGCCTGCTGAACTCGCAGACCTCGGTCTGTCCTGTAAGGACATAGATATAGTAATACTGACGCACTATGACTTTGACCATGCAGGCGGACTTGTAATGGATGACGGGAAGGGCGGGTATGTACCGACATTCCCTAATGCGAAGTTCATCATCCAGAAAATGGAGTGGGAAGATGTGCTCAATCCGAACAAAAGGTCCATCAACACTTACTGGCCGATCAACTACGCGGCCATCAGGGAGAGCAGCCAGATTGAACTGGTCGAGGGCAGAGCGCAGATACTGCCAGGCATAGAGGTTCATCATACAGGCGGGCATAACAGGGGGCACCAGATAGTGAGGGTCGAATCTGAAGGGCAGATAGCATACCACCTCGCAGACCTTCTCCCTACGCATGCTCATTTCAACCCGTTATGGATCATGGCATATGACAATCATCCGCTCGATGCGATAGCACAGAAAGAAGAATGGGAGAACCGTGCTTTGGCCGAAAATGCCTGGTTCACCTTCTACCATGACCCTTTCGTGCTTGCATGCAGATTCGATGAGAAGGGGATAATGACCGATAAGGTAGGGGCCTGACTTAATTACCCCTTGATATCTCTTTCATCCTCTGGCATGATGCAGATATGAAGGACCAAAACGTTATTCTGTCAGAGGTTGCTGCTCTGACATCTGAGCTTCATCTTGGGTTCAATCTCTCAGCTTCCGACAAGGCAATACTGGACCAGCCCCATCTTGCGAGCAAGAACAGAATCATAGAGCTTGAGGAGAAGCTGCCTGTCACTGTCAAGAACGAGCTTTTTCAGATAGCCAACTCTCCCCTTTATGCCCGGAACAGAAGCGAAAAGGCGACGGATTTCTGGGAGATCACACAGGTGCTCGGCCTCGAAAACATAAAAGCATACATCTTCAGCAGCGCGCTCTTCAGCATGGCGTCTTCCAATAAGGACATTTCCGAGCTCAAGAAGAGGTCACTTGCGACAGCCGGTCTTTCGATGGCCTTTTCCCATAATATCCTGGGCTATGACAGGAATTTCACACCGAAGGTTCTGCTCTGCGCACTCGTGAGCGAATTCGGAAAGATCCCGCTTTTTCTGTATCTCCAGCGCCATGCTGATGATCCTGAGATAACAGAAGTAATGACAGATAAGTTCATAGATATACATCACGGCAAGCTTGGCATGATGATGATCGATATGTTCGAACTCCCTGCTTTTCTGAACGACCTCTTTGACAAGAGGTCCCTTATATTTTTCGAGGGAGCGCATGATCTTTCCATAACCACAATAGTCCGGATTGCAAAGCTCCTGGTCAGGGACAGCTTCAATCATCACGGCAGGTTGCTGATAACATCAGTAGTTGACGATAAGTACGGCGTCATCTCTGGTTCCGTAGGCACAGAGGTCCAGACCTTCTTCGATTCACTTGGCATAAGCCAGCTGCTGAATATTATTCCATACGAGACATCAGCGCAGGCATATGTGAGAGCCAAGAAAGAAGGCCTGAAAAATTCATAAGATCGTTTCTGCATAACCTGTTGCACCACACAGAAAACGATACGAAATTATAACCATGTTATGAACTTCGTTTTGTTGACAAAGGTCTGATATTGCGAATAATATATTAAATATTGGGGGCAGAGTTAAATTACCAGGAGGTTTGTTATGAGAGTAAAGGTGTTCGCTGTTATTCTTTCTATTGCAGCACTGATGATATCAATGCCTACTGCGTCTTTTGCTGGAATTATAGTAAACGTGAAATGCCCTGCTTCCGTAAAAGTTGGTACAGCCTTGAACGTAACAGCTACAGTTGAAAACGACGATTGTAATGCAGCAGTCAGTATCGGACGCGGCATGACTTCATTAATGGGAAATTCCGGAGGCACACTTGGGAATATGGGGATCTGGGGACCATACCAGAGGTCTTTCACAGGTTGGACAGCACCCAAGGCAACATGTGATGCATATGGCAATTTGGTAACGCCTGGGACATCGCCAGCAAAGTCAGTCAACATTATTACAGTTCCTTCAACCGGAGTGCTAAACAACAAAATGGCTACTGCATATTTCTGGGTAATCAGCGCAACCGGCAACAACCAGGGAGTCGGATCCTGTTATGTGAATGTCACCCCATAGTGCCTGAAAGAAAAATGCCCCCTTTTTTTTCATCTTTGCACTATTCAATATTGATTTGGTATTTCAGCACATCATAAGGATTAGTACCCTTGAAGTATATGTACCTGTTTATTATCATTTTGCTGTCGCTCTGCTTGTTGTATATGTTTTCAAGTCATAAAAAGGAAGTTTTGCTCCTGCAGCAAAAAATAAACGCTCTCGAGTCAGGTCTGGCCAGGGTAAACGATGAATGTGAGACTCGGATAGCAACAATTAAATCAACAAAAGAGATCTGCCCTGAGCCCGCGGACGGTTTGGCAATGTCTGATTTTATCAACAGCATGCCTCCTGAGTTCGCAACAAAGTTTTCTGCAGAACTCTCCAGGAATCTGGCACCCGGCCTGTGCGAAAAGATGCCGGACAGGTTTTCCAAAAAGAAGAAACAAAGATCTTCTTCCGACACTCGCTTAATTAGTCCAAATGATACCACTTCGGAATCTTCTGCGGAATAAAACCCGCTCTTTACTCACAATTGCAGGAGCTTCTATAGGGATAGCAGTATTTGTATCTTTGTCGCTTGTGAGCGTGGGATTCAAAACACAATTAAAAAATCTCATGGACAGCTATCATATCGATATCACGATCCAATCCAATGGGGCTGCAACGCCGCTCAGCTCGAGCATTTCGCTTCAGGACTGCAGTAAAATCAGACAGGTTCAGGGTGTAGGAGATATTTCTTCCCTTGTGATCGGGCCTGTTAAAACTCCCTGGAACCCCTATATGCTTATTTTGGGAATATCTTCTGCAGAGATGTTTGCAAACCGTATTGGAATAATTGAAGGGCGCCTGCCTTTGAAGGGTCATGCAGAAGTGATGATAGGAGAGCTTCTTGCAAATAGAGCTGACTACCACGTGGGCAACAAGATCCTTCTTTCGGACAAGGAGATGTACAAGATTACAGGAATCTTTACCAGTGAGAGCAATCTCGTTGCAGGGGCCATAATCCTCGATGAAGATGATGCCCGCCGACTTTTGAGGCGATACGATTCAGTCAATATGATCTTTGTGCAGGTGAACAAGGGTGAAAATCCGCGAGCAGTAAGCGATCTCATTAACAAGGTCTTTCCTGCTGTTTCTGCAATGCCTGGCGGAGATTTCATCGGTCAGGTCAGGATGATAAAGGTCATTGATGCCCTTTCATGGGTTGTCTCTGCAATTGCACTCTTTGCCGCCTGCATTGTGGTCATGAATACCCTTGTCATGTCTGCTTCTGAGAGGACTAAGGAGGTTGGAATACTGATGGCAATTGGCTGGAGCAGCGCTATGATCATGAAAATGATAATTATCGAAGCACTCGTCATCTGCATTGTGGGAGGTTTCGCAGGCAACATACTTGGGTTGCTTCAGTTTTATCTGTTCAACTGGCTCAACCCGGAAGGCATAGGCACCTGGATGTCTTCAGGGTGGTCTATTGACATACTCATTAGATCCCTGCTGATATCGGCTGTAATGGGGCTCATAAGTTCAGTGTATCCAGCTGTCATTTCGATCAGGCTTAATCCTGCAGAGGCTCTGAGGCATGAGTAGTTGGAGAAATGGATGTTGAGCAATCTTTATTACTTAATCAACAAGTACACATCTTTTCTATACACTGTTATCTACGGCAATGACTATTTTTTTGTTGACATATGGTCGTTTATCCATGTGATATCCGGTCTTTTTATCATGTATTTCTGCGATCGAAGGCGCTATCACGGGCCCTTTATGATACTGCTTGCAGTCCTTGTCTCGTGGGAAGTGGTCGAGATATCTTTTATATATTTTTCTGTCGGGATATTCAGGGCTGAAACAATCCCTGACCAGTATACGGACATCATAGTAGGGGTTATCGGAGGATATTTAAGCAGGTTATCTGTAGTGTTGCGCGACAAATTAGATAAATTCCGAATGCTTGTGCCTGAACCAGATGAGATATTTATCTCATGTGCAATGTCTTTATTATGGGTCGGTTTTTACGGCTATCGATATAATATGCCTTTACTTAATTCTCCGGGGGTGAACTGGCTGGCCTTCATACTATGGAGTCTCGGACTGATTATAATGTTGAGGGTATATGGCCTATACAATATTATGATAAGAGAGCGATGGCTGAGGTTTTCTGCAATATGGGCAACATATCTTATTGGCCTTTTTGCTATCGAATATATCGGATACCGTGTGCTTGACATAAGGCTTATTACATCTGAAAAGCCTCTCATCTTCGGACTTATACACGGTACAATTTTTCTTAAGGTCTATTATATGTTGGCAGGGCCTGCTGCCATACTCATGACAGGCGCAATGAAAAAGCTGATCCCTGATAATAATTGTCAAACGGCAACTGTTTCAGCAAGGCCTGTTCAAAAGAGATATTGAGTATATGGGAAACTTTTCTGTTGAAGTCATAGACTTGCATAAATATTATGAAAATGGTCTTGTTAAGGCTTTGAATGGCATCTCATTTTCCTTGGACAGCGGCAGAGCAGTTTCCTTGATGGGACCCTCTGGCTGCGGGAAAAGCACTCTTTTAAATCTCATAGGCGCCCTTGATATGCCCAGCAGCGGTGAGATATTAATCGATGGCAAGACATTAACAGAGTATCGACCATTTGACAGGTTCAGGGCCAGGCATATTGGGTTTGTCTTTCAGTTCCACCATCTGATACCGAACTTGACACTCCTCGAAAATACAGAGTTGCCGATGTATTGTTTGCCTTTATCGGGAAAGGCAAGAAGGGACAAGGCAATGGAGATGCTATGCGAACTCGGTCTCGAAAGCAGACATGCTTTCCGCGCATCAAAAGTCTCAGGAGGGGAACGCCAAAGGGCAGCGCTTGCAAGGGCGCTTGTGAATAATCCGCAGATAATACTGGCAGATGAACCTACAGGCAGCCTCGATACTGGGGTAGGCGCAAAGATACTCGATCTGCTACTGAACTTATGTCGTAAACATAACATAACTGTATTGCTGGCTACGCATAATCCCGATATAGCAGCAAAGACAGACTTTATTATCCATATGAGGGACGGAAAGTTGTTGAGTATTTCTTAGTGATACTGGAAGTATTTGGATGCTGAAAAAGTCATTTTCATGATATTGCTGTGGTAGCAGAGCAGCCAAGGGCAGTTATATGAGTATTGGAAGATTATAACGAAAGATATGCCTTGGGATTGAGGTCAAGGCCTGATATCTCGTTCTTTATAAACCTGTGATACCCTGCTGCTGCTATCATTGCGGCATTGTCAGTGCAGAGGCTGACAGAGGGTATGAAGACTTCGATCCCGTTCTCTCTGCCCATCTCTGTCATTTTTTTCCTGAGTCCGCTGTTTGCAGAGACCCCGCCGGAAAGAGCGACGCGCCGCACCCTTGTTTTCCTGACAGCCCACTCGGTTTTGCGCACAAGAATATCGGACATTGCAACCTGAAAGGAAGCAGCGATGTCCGAGAGCAGGGAGTGGTCTGTTATGGGTGAGGGGTAAGAAGATATTTTTTTTACATAATGCAGCACTGCGGTCTTGATGCCGCTGAAACTGAAGTCCAGGGAGCCGGGAAGGTAGGCGCGCGGGAAGTCTGTCGCAGATGGATTACCCTCTTTTGCAAGCCTGTCTATCACAGGGCCTCCAGGGTATCCGAGCCCCAGAAGCTTCGAAACCTTGTCATATGCCTCGCCTGCTGCATCATCCCTTGTCCTCCCAAGCATCCTGTATTGACCGTACCCTTCAGCAAGGTAAAGGCTCGTATGGCCGCCTGACACGATCAGCGAGATGAAGGGGAAAGCAGGTGCAGGCTCCTCAAGGTGAGGTGAGAGCAGATGCCCTTCAAGGTGGTTGACGCCTACAAGCGGTATGTTGTCTGCATAGCATACTGCCTTTGCAAAGGAGCAGCCTACGAGAAGAGAACCGATGAGCCCTGGGCCGTGGCAGACCGCTATCGCGGATATGCCCTTAAGCGAGGTGCCTGCCTGTTTCAGCGCCTCTTCCACAACCGGCATGATCATCTCCATATGCTTCCTCGATGCGAGCTCAGGGACTATGCCGCCGTATTTTGTATGTATGTCTGACTGGCCTGAAACTATATTGGACAGTATCTTCCTTCCGTCCTCAACTATTGATGCTGAAGTATCATCGCATGATGTGTCTATGCCCAATATAAGCATTATCTCTCATTTCCTGACATATGCTGTCTGACCTGCCTGTTCAGCTGCTGGTCAGAACTGAGTTCAAGGAACCTGAGAAAATGCATCTTTGCTTCCTTCCTGCTCCCGCCTGATTCGAGAAGCATGGCAAGGTTAAGGTGCGCCTCTGCATATGAAGGCTTTAGCGCAATGGCCTTTCTGTAAAGCTCTGCAGCTCTGTTCCTGTCTCCGTTCATGCCGATGATGACCGCAAGGTTGTTCAGCGCCTCTGGATAGTCGGGCTTTATTTTCAGCGCAGCTCCGTATGCAGCCTCGGCCTCTTTCAGGCGGTTCTGCATCCTTAGCGCAATGCCGAGATTGTTGTGAAGTTCTGCATCTTCAGGATGAAGTTCAGCAGCCTTTTTAAGAAGTATCTCAGCCTCTGCATATCTGCCCTGTTTGATCATTCCCGAAGCCTCTGAGGTCTGCAGAGATGCTGCTTTGTCCTGTTCCTTAGGGGTATTATTGGCAGACTGCTGTGTATCCGCCTTGGACCTGGCAGTATTTGCAGTATCTGTCCGCCCTGCAGTTCCTGTTTTCGAGCGGACATAAACGGAATATGATGCTGCGACTGCGATGATGGCGATGCATGCAATTATGATGAGCGGGTTTGTTTTCTGTCTGTCTGACGCGTCAGAGTAGAACCTTGTCTCTGACTGTCTGGTCCCGGCTGCTCCTGATCTGGCCTCCTCCGCCTTTTTCAGCGCCTTAAGAATGCTGCTCATATATGCTGACGCCTTTCGGAAGGTTCAGATCAAAGACCGCATCCTTTATTCCAGTATTGGTCTTAATGTCCCTGATCTCTATCTCAACAGTGTTGGACCTGCCGTCGCTTATGATGAATCCCCTGATAGGGAACTCATCTTCTGACAGCAGCACTGTTACTGACTGGACCCCTGGCACAGGCCGTTTGGGTTTCAGTATCAGACTCTTTTCCCTTGCAGTGATGCTGAACTCATCACGGATGCTTCCCATGCCGGTGAGAAGAACAACAGGCGTCTGTCCGAATGCCTCCTTCGAGAACTTCGACCTGAATGCCTGGCTGTCTCCCCGCCTGTAAATGATCGCAGTATCATTGTTTATAAGCAGGTCCTGGGATGCCTTGCCCCTGTATATCCATTTCATCTTAAGCGGCCTCTTGATGAAGAACTCACCGCTGTAAGTGTCGGTCTTGTTCAGGTCCTTTATGACATTCTTCTGAACAAAGAGGCCTTTCATGTCTGTTATGTTGTCATATGCCTTCTGGATGCGTGATACCTGATCATCACCGTCAGCAGAAAATGCAAAGGACGGCAGCATAAGGACAAATAATGCAATGAGTGAAGACACCAGAGTTTTCATTAATGTATCCTCCTCAGAAAATCCCTCGGTTTCCCTGCGCCTTTCGGGGGGCCGACAAGCCCGTCCTCCTCAAATATCTCCATGATCCTTGCCGCCCTGTTATAGCCTATCTTGAACCTGCGCTGTATGGATGATATGGAGACCTCTCCGACCGACTCTGCAAATTCCATAGCCTTGTAGTACATCTCGTCCCGCTCTTCTGATTCGGCAGACTCTGCAGCCTGGACCTCCATCTGGATCTGTTCGAATATGGAATAGTCGGGAGACCCCTGCGGTTTGACGAAGGCTGTGACGCTGTTTATCTCATCCTCTGTAACGAGCGACCCGTGTACGCGCTTTATGCCCTGACCCGAGAGCATAAGCAGCATATCTCCCTTGTCGAGAAGCTGTTCAGCCCCCTGAGTGTCGAGTATTGTGCGTGAATCTATCCTTGATGTGACCTTGAAGGATATCCTTGACGGCAGGTTCGCCTTGATTATGCCGGTGATGACGTCAACGGACGGTCTCTGAGTGCCGATTATGAGATGCATTCCTGCTGCCCTTGCCATCTGGGCGAGCCTTGTTATCGAGTCCTCCACCTCGCGCGAGGATGCGAACATGAGGTCTGCAAGCTCGTCAATGATTATCACGATATACGGCAGGGAGTCCTCTTCCTGTACTGCCTTGTTGAACCCGTCGATATTTCTGACGCCCTTTTCTGCAAGGAGCCTGTATCTCCTCTCCATCTCGAAGACCATCTTCCTGAGCGCCTCTGCAGCCTGCTTGGGATTGGTTATCACCGGAGAGATGAGGTGCGGTATGTCTTCATATACCGAAAGCTCTATCAGCTTCGGGTCTATCATGAGCATCTTCACCTCTTTTGGCGATGCCTTGAAGATTATGCTCATTATCATCGAGTTGACAGATACGCTCTTGCCTGCTCCTGTCTGTCCTGCAACGAGAAGATGCGGCATCTTTGTGAGGTCTGCTATCACGGTCTCACCTGCGATGTCCCTGCCGAGCGCAAGGGTCAGTTTTGAGGAGCTCTTTACAAACTTGTCAGATGATATGAGGCCTCTGAGGGAGACGATCTCCCGTTTTCTGTTGGGGACTTCGATGCCGATCGTGTTTTCGCCTGCAAGAGGCGAGATCCTTATGCTCTGCGCCTTGAGCGCAAGCGCAAGATCATCCGCAAGAGAGACCACCTTGTTTATTTTTACGCCTGGTGCAGGCTCGAACTTGTAGAGTGTTACAACCGGCCCCGGCTGAACATTAATTATCTCGCCCTCAACATCGAAATTGGCAAGGGTGCTTTTGAGAAGGTCCCGGTTCACCCTGAGCTCTTCGTTGGACGGCCTTGCAGAGGAGGCATCATATTCGGTCAGCAGCTCAAACGATGGCAGGATATAGCCGTCTTTTGTCTTTGTCTGTCTGCGTGCTGCAGGGGCCTTCTTCGGTGGCTCAGGCTCTTCATCCGGCTCTATTGAATGGACCGGCTCTATCAGCTCAGGTTCTATCTTCTCATCCTCTGCCTCTGGCAGCAGTACATCGTCTGTCAGGATGCCCTTCGGCAGCGGCTTTTCATCCCCTTCCTTCTTCCTTAGAATCATTGCAGGGTCAAAACCTGCAGGTATAAGAAGCACCACTGATGAAACGAAGAACAAAAGTGCAAGAAGGTAGGAACCGAGAACAGAGATATATTTCAAAAGAAACCCGGAAAGGAGCGAGCCAATGATGCCCCCCGGCTGGTTTTCGGATGAGATGCCGAAGGTCACAGACATCAGGGAGAGCAGCAGAGATGAAGAGAATACAAGCAGTGCGGTTCCGAGAATATATACAGGCCTCTTCTCATATTTCATCAGCCTTCTTATGCCGTATATTATTGCTGCAACAGGCAGTACATAGGAAGAGTATCCAATCAGAGTGATCAGCAGATCAGAGATGTATGCGCCTGTCACTCCTCCATAGTTCTTCACCGGGAGTTTCGAATAGGTAAAGAAAGAAGCGTCCCACCTGTAATGGCCGAGTAGGCTCAGTGAGAGATAAAGGCTGAAAAAGACGGCTGCTACGCCTTTTATCTTCTCTTTTATACCGTCTAATTCCTTAACCATACCCACGCAATTATCACTGAGGCAAGACAGAATCTGTAGCAGGCAAAGGCATTGAGACTGTGCCTTCTGAAATAGCCCATCAGGAACCTTATCGCAGCATAGCCAGATACTGCTGCAGCTGCGAATCCGGTCAGGAAGAGGGACAGGTCATGGCTGCTGCCGGCCTTCAGCAGTTTTCTTGCATGGAGCAGTGTTGCGCCTGCAATGAGCGGGGTCGAGACGAGGAACGAAAATCGGGCTGCAGCCTCCCTCTGAAAACCCTTGAACAGACCTGCAGATATCGTAATTCCGGAACGGGACACGCCCGGGATAAGTGCAACTGCCTGCATTGTTCCGATGACCAGTGCATCCGTGAAGGACATCTCATCTATTGTCCTTGTCCTGGCAATCTTCTCGGCTGCCATCATCACGATGCCGAAGAATATCAGGGCTGCAGCAATGATATGAGGACTCCTGAGGCTGTTCTCGACTATATCGTTAAGCAGGAAGCCTGCGATACCTGCAGGAATCGCTGCCGTGATCACAATTACCAGGAGCTTCTGCTTCTTTGTTATGAGCTCGATCCAGTCCCTCCAGAAGCATATCAGCAGGCTTGCAAGGGTTCCGCTGTGAAGGGCCACATCGAAGGTGAGGGTGTTAAGGTCGCCTGTCAAGTTGAAGAACCAC
>Ga0233425_10003510_pt1 | contig 28234 bp, 28 predicted proteins | sample Watercolumn_Towu_2_FD_181712 | JGI IMG/M metagenome (GOLD analysis project Ga0233425, IMG submission 181712) | Freshwater microbial communities from Lake Towuti, South Sulawesi, Indonesia - Watercolumn_Towuti2014_140_MG | ecosystem: Environmental > Aquatic > Freshwater > Lake | place...
GCGTCGCGGATGTGGAACAGCACCGCGATTTCCCAAAGCCGGTGGTCGCCGCTGGGCTCAGCGCGAAGATGACGATGCCATTTCGAGTTGGGACGTAGAAAATCCACCGGCGGATCGACCTTGATCCGGGGACCGGTGAGAGGATGGTCGAAAACGTACGCTAAGCACAAAGCCGTGTCAGCGATCGTATGACATCACGGATGGCCGGCTTTCCATTTTACCGGAATACGCAAGTAGGTGACACCGTTCGCCTCCGCCTGATCGAAATGGCCCGCGCGGATGTTGACCTGGATCGAGGGCAGCAGGAGCTTGGGCACGGATAGCCCGGCGTCACGCTGCTCGCGCATGGCGACGAAGTCGTCCTCATTCACACCGTCATGGACGTGGACGCTCGACCGTCGCTGCTCGCCCACCGTCGTCTCCCAGCGATAGTCGTCGCGACCCGGTGCCTTGTAGTCGTGGCAGAGGAACAGTCGCGTCTCGTCGGGCAGCGCCAATAGCCGGCGGATCGAGCGATAGAGCGTCCGCGCATCCCCGCCCGGGAAGTCGGCGCGGGCGGTGCCATAGTCGGGCATGAACAGCGTATCCCCGACGAACGCCGCATCGCCGATCAGATAGGTCACGTCGGCCGGGGTGTGGCCGGGGACATGCAGCACCTCGACCGCCAGCGCCCCGATCGCGAACTGGTCGCCATTCTCGAACAGGCGGTCGAAGTCCGAGCCGTCCGTTTTCAGATCATCCATCGCGAACACGGGGCGGAAGATTTTCTGCACGTCGCGGATATGCGCGCCGATCCCGATCCATGCGCCTGTATGCGCCTTGATGAAGGGTGCGGCCGACAGATGATCGGCATGAGCGTGCGTCTCCAGCACCATCGCGATCCGCCAGTCCTGCTCGCGGGCGAAGGCGACGATCCGCTCGGCCGAGCGCGTGTCGGCGACGCCGCTCGCCATGTCGAAGTCGAGGACTGGATCGATCACCGCCGCAGTCCGTGTCGCGGGATCGCCGACGAGGTAGCTAATCGTATTGGTCGGCTCGTCGAAAAACGCCTCGATGAGGGGCTGAGTCATGATTTTCTCCGTTAGCGCTTGCTAATATATTAGCTGGTGCTACATAAGCAACACCTAATGGAGTGGCGATGATGCTCAAACCGCCGATGGACCTGGCGACATTCGAGGCGAAGGCCGGGCAGGTCGCCGACACGCTGAAGGCGATCGGCAATGCTCGCCGGCTGATGCTGCTGTGCAAGCTGGTCGAGCATGGCGAGATGACGGTCGGCGATCTGGCCCGTGATGTCGGCTTGTCGCAGTCGGCCTGCTCGCAGCACCTGGCCAGGATGCGCGACGAGGGTCTCGTCACCTACCGGCGGGAGAGCCAGACGCTCTGGTACGCCATCGCGGATGCCCGCGTCGAAACGCTGCTCGGCACTCTCTACCAGCTCTACTGCAAGGATTGATGCGATGACGCTCGCGACCCTTTCTCCCGACGATACCCGTGCCGCGATCGATGCCGGTGCGCGCCTGATCGACATTCGCGGTGCCGACGAGCATGCGCGCGAACGCATTCCCGGCGCGATGAACGTGCCGCTCGACCGGATCGGCGATCTCCCGCGCGACGATCGTCCGGTCGTCTTTCACTGCAAGTCCGGGATGCGCACCGCCGCCAATGCGGCGCAGCTCGGCGCGGCAGCGGGTGGCGCGCCGGCCTATATCCTGGGCGGCGGCATCGATGCGTGGCGGCAGGCAGGACAGCCCACCGTCGCCGATCGGTCGCAGCCGTTGGAAATCATGCGGCAGGTGCAGATTACCGCCGGTGGGCTGGTGCTGATCGGCGTTCTGCTCGGCACGTTCGTCGCTCCCGGCTTCTTCGGGCTGTCGGCGTTCGTCGGGGCGGGGCTGATGTTCGCGGGCGTGACGGGGTGGTGCGGCATGGCCAACCTGCTGCGCGTCATGCCCTGGAACCGGCGCGCGACAGCCTGAGGCGATCGTGGACACCGCTGCCACCCTTGCCGCGCTTGCATCGGGCGGCGTGATTGGCCTGATCCTCGGCCTTGTCGGCGGAGGCGGGTCGATCCTCGCCGTGCCACTCCTGATCTATGTTGTCGGCGTCGGATCACCGCACGCTGCGATCGGGACGGCCGCTGTCGCCGTCACCGTCAATGCGCTTGCCAGCCTGGTCGGCCATGCGCGAGCGGGCCGCGTGAAATGGCGGTGCGCCAGTGTCTTCGCCGTCTCCGGAATGATCGGCGCGGCGCTGGGGGCGGAGTTGGGCAAGGCGTTCGACGGCAAGCGACTGCTTGTCCTGTTCGGGCTTCTGATGATTGGCGTCGGTTTGTCGATGTTGCGCAAGCGCCGCACGGCGGAAGCGCCGGACGTGCGACTGACCCGCGATAGCGCCTCGACGCTGCTGCCGCGCTTGGTTCCGATCGGGCTGGGCGTCGGGCTTGCCGCCGGCTTCTTCGGGATCGGGGGCGGCTTCCTGATCGTGCCGGGGCTGATCCTCGCGACCGCGATGCCGCTGCCCTTCGCGATCGGCACGTCGCTGGTCGTCGTCAGCGCGCTGGGGTTGACCACCGCCTTGTCCTACGCCCTGTCGGGGCTGGTCGACTGGAGCGTGACCGCGATGCTGGTCGTGGGCGGCGTCGCTGGAACGATCGGCGGTATTGCATTGGGCAAGGTTCTCGGCACCCGTAAGGGGCTGCTCGAACGTGGCTTTGCCGCCGTCGTGATTGCGGTAGGAACCTACGTTACGGCATCGTCGCTCTGAACCTGAGCAGCTTCAGCCGACTGCTATCGGCGCCCTCGCGCCAACAGCTTTTCACCATCGGGCCTGATCTCGCCCTTCGGCGTGACGTGTCGGTAGAGTGTTTGGCGCGTCACGCCGAGTTCGGCGCATAGCTCCGCGACCTTGGTTTCCGGTTTGCCCATCGCGGCCTGGGCGAGACGCAGTTTGGCCGGCGTCATCTTGAACGGACGCCCGCCGTGCCGACCGCGTGCCCGAGCGGACTCCAGACCGGCGCGCGTGCGCTCGACGATCAGTTCTCGCTCGAACTCGGCGAGGCCGGCGAAAATCGCGAAGATCAGCCGACCGTTGGCGGTGGTTGTGTCAATCGACGCGCCTTCGCCCGCCAGCACCTTCAACCCGATGCCACGCTTCGTCAGATCACCAACCGTATTGACGAGGTGGCGCAAATCGCGGCCGAGCCGATCGAGTTTCCAGATGACCAGCGTGTCGTCGCGGCGCAGCGCCTTCAGGCAGGCGTCCAGTCCCGGTCGCTTGTCGAGCCGGCCCGATGCGGCATCCTCATAGATATGCTCGGGATCGACGCCGGCCGCGACCAGCGCGTCGTGCTGCAGGTCGTGGACCTGGCTGCCGTCCGCCTTGGACACCCGCGCGTAACCGATCTGCGTTGTCACATATACGTCCGTTCACGTGACGGAGCGGCATTGCCCGTCGATCAATCGCGATAATGTCACATAACCCGTCTTCTGGTCTATGCTCCATGAACGGGTACGCTTTCCTGTTTCGTGACGAACAGGAAGCCGATGCCGACCAAGACCATCCTGTCGCCCGCGCAGCGTGCTGTGATCTTCGACCCGCCTGCCGATCGCGCGACGATCGAACGGCTCTATACGCTCGGTCCCGACGATCTGGCACAGGTGGCGCGACGTCGGCGCGGGGCGAACCGGCTCGGCTATGCGGTGCAGCTTTGCTACCTGCGTCATCCCGGTCGCAGGCTACTGACGGGGGATGCGGTGCCCGCCGCCATGCTCGCGCTGCTCGCCGATCAGATCGGGTGCGTAGCCGACGACTTCACCGGCTATGCCACGCGCCCCACGACATTGCGCGAACACCGGGCCGAGATCGAAGCTCTGCTCGGTCTGCGCGCCTTCGCGCGGGTGGATGTACGGGCGATGCTGGCGCTGGGATCGGAGATTGCCGCTTCGACTGATAGAGGTGAGACGATCGTCACAGGCATGGTCGATCGCTTGCGGGCGGACCGGATCGTACTGCCGGCGACATCGACGCTGGAACGGCTCGCCCTCATCGTGCGGACACGGGCGCGCAAGGCGGCCCATTCCAATCTGATCCGCGACTGTTCGACCGAACAGGAAGCCGCACTCGAACACATGATCGCCTCCGACGATGATGGGCGCACCCGGCTAGGATGGATACGCGAATGGCCGGAAGCACCATCGGCCGCGAACCTGAAGGGAATCGTCGAACGGCTCGACACCGTGCGCGGCATCGGGATCGCGGCTGATCGAGCACGACGTATCCATGCTGCTCGCTATGCCGTCATTGCGCGGACCGCCGGCATCGTCACCGCCCAGCACCTGCGGCGTCTCGAACGTCCGCGCCGGCTCGCCATGCTCGTAGCTTCCGTGATCGAGATGGAAGCGACGTTGACCGACGCCGCGCTGGTCATGGTGGAGAAGATGGTGGGCGCGCTGTTCCGCCGTGCCGACCGCACCCGCTCCGATCGGCTGCTCGGCCAGGCACGGATGCTGAAGGACACCGCGCGTTTCCATGCCCGGCTCGGTCGCCTGCTGGTAGATGCTCGTGCGAGCGGGCGCGATGCCTTCCGCGCGATCGACGCGAAGATGGGCTGGGATCAGCTCGAACGCAGCATCCGCTTTGCCGAGGATCTGACGCGCTCGGCCGATGACGGGCTGGAAGAAGTGGTCGAACGCTATCCCGCCGTGCGGCGTTTCGCCCCGACGTTTCTCGCCGCTTTCACCTTCCGCACCGCGCGGTTGGCTGATCCGCTGCTCGGCGCGATCGAGGTGCTGCGCACGATGTACCGCGACGGTCGATCGGTCCTGCCGAAGCGAGTGCCGACCAGCTTCATCAAGCCGCGCTGGCGCAAGGTCGTGCAGCCGGCGGAAGGGACGATAGACCGGCGCGCCTATGAGATCGCAGTGATCGCCCACCTGCGCGAGCGGCTCGGCTCGGGCAGCATCTGGGTGGACGGCAGCCGCGCCTATCGCACGCTCGACGACTATCAGCTGCCCATGCCCGCCTTCGAAGCGATGCGCGCGAGCGGCGATCTGCGCCTGGTTGTGCCGACCGACTTTTCCAAATGGTACGAGGAACGCCGCACCCTGTTGGCCCGGCGCATGACGGAGGTGGAGCGCGCAGCCGCAGCGGGCGAGCTGGTCGATGTGACGATCGAACGCGGGCAGTTGCTCATATCGTCGATCCGGCGATCCCCGTCCGACGATGCCGATGCGCTAAAGGCCCGGCTCTACGCGATGCTGCCGCGCGTCCGAATCACCGATCTGCTGGTCGAGGTCGCCGCATGGTCGGGATTCGCCGACCGTTTCGTCCATGCGCGCAGCGGCGCCCCCGCCTCCGACCAGTCCGCGCTGATGGGTGCGATCCTCGCCGATGCGACCAACCTCGGCCTGGGCCGCATGGCCGAAAGCTCGCGCGGGCTGACGTTGTCTCGCCTGCGCTGGACGGCGGAATGGCATGTGCGCGACGAAACCTATCTGTCGGCGCTGGCGGCGATCGTCGATTGCCATACCGCGCATCCGCTCGCGGCGGTCTGGGGACCGGGCGATACATCGTCGTCGGACGGGCAGTTCTTTCGTGCCGGTGGTCAGGGCGAGGCCCGCGCCGATCACAACGCCCGCTATGGCACCGAACCAGGCGTGCTGTTCTACACCCACGTCACCGACCGCTTCACGCCGTTCCACACCAAGGTCATCGCCGCCAATGCCGGCGAGGCCGCGCATGTCCTCGACGGCCTGCTCGACCATGAAAGCGAGCTGGTCATCCGCGAACATGCGACCGATACCGCCGGCGCGGTCGATCATGTCTTCGGCCTGTGCCATCTGCTCGGCTTCCGCTTCGCGCCCCGCATCCGCGACCTCAACGAGCGCCGGCTCTACAGCCTGTCGCCGCTCGACTCGTGGCCGACGCTGCGCCCGCTCGTCGCCGGTCCGGTCAAGATCCGCGCGATCGAGGAGAACTGGGACGAAACCCTGCGCCTTGCCGCCTCGATCCGCGCCGGCACGGTGAGCGCCTCGGTCATGCTCCGCAAGCTGGCGGGCTTCCCGCGTCAGAACTCGGTCGCCCGCGCGCTGCGGGAGATAGGTCGGATCGAACGCACCCTGTTCATGCTCGACTGGTTCGATGATCCCGACCAGCGTCGTCGCACCGGCAGCATTCTCAACAAGGGCGAGGCCCGCAACGCGCTCGCCCGCGCCATCTTCTTCAACCGCCTCGGCGAACTGCGCGACCGCACCTTCGAGAACCAGCGCCATCGCGCCTCCGGCCTGACCCTCGTCACCGCGGCCATGACGCTCTGGAACACCGTCTATCTCGACCGAGCTGTCCGTCATCTGCGCGGCAGCGGCGTCGACGTGCCCGACGAGCTGCTCGCCCACGTCGCCCCTCTGGGCTGGGAGCATATCGGCCTCACCGGCGACTATCTCTGGGGCGAGATCGACAAACCTCGCGAGCGGTTCAGGCCGCTGCGCCTCCACCAGCAAAGCCGGGACGCTTAGCGTACGTTTTCGACCATCCTCTCACCGGTCCCCGTATTGCCTCAAACGGCGATAGCCTAAAGTGGAGAGTTTTATTTTGGGAGATCAGGAATGAACATCGGGATGAAGACGATCATGGCGTTGTCAATTGCTCTGCCCGCCGCGGCGTGGGCGCAGTCTGACGCTCGAGCCGCTGATGCGCGCGCCGTGAAGGCTGTGCTGTCGTCGTACAAGAAGGCGATCGAAAAGCTTGACGCCGCTGGAACCGAGCGACTGTTCACGACCAACGCGCAGATTTTCGAGACAGGAGCATCTGAGGGCAGCTACACCACGTACTTGGCTCATCATCTCGGTCCCGAGCTGAAGCAGTTCAAATCGTTCCGTTTCTCAGACTACAAGGTCGACGTCCGCTTCGAGGGACCGGTTGCCCTTGCAACCGAAACCTACCGTTACCGGATTCAGCCCAAAACCGGTGAGGCGGCCGAACGGCTCGGTGTTGCCTCAAGCGTACTTAAAAAGGTGGGCGGCAGCTGGAAGATCGTGTCCATGCACAACAGTGCTCGTAAGCCGAAGGGAAGCTAATGGAGGTAGGCGGAGGCTGGTGCGTGAACGTATTTCTCAGCAGGGATTAACGACTCAGGGAGGTGCTTTCGGGATTGCGCTACACCGGCATGCTCATAATGTCCTTGTAGGCGGACAGCACTTTGTTGCGAACCTGCAACGTCGCCTCGAATGCGATTGAGGACTCCTGCCGCGCAAGCATCACCTTCGCGATGTCGGTTTCCTCTCCGCGTTCGTAGGCAACCGTCAAAGCACCAGCGCGCGCATTGATCGCATTAATTTTTTGAAGCTGCGTCTGAAAAGTAGCGGCGAAGCCGCCTAGATCGGCGTGTCCTGATTGCGAAACGGCCGCCGCTCCGCCCACGCCTGAGACAGAATTTGGGCTATCCGCCTTTCCCAGCGCGGTGTGCATCGCTGCGTCAAAAGCCGCTCCTTTCGCAGCCCCGGACACGGAGACAGAGTTCGGGTTGCTTGCTACGTTCCGAAGCGCCGCGTTCTTGTCGAGGACAGCGTTCCGCAAAGCCATGACATCATTGATGGAGATGCTGCTCATATTTTACCTCGGTGCGCCTTCAGCGCACCGACATGTCGCATTGAAACCGTTATGGCATGGTTAATTGAACTTAGTACTGATTGCCTATTCATGAAGCTATGCACCGATCCCTCGCGCAACGTCTCGTCGCGGATAGGTTCGAGGGTATTGTCTTGATACCAGCGTCGCCCCTCGATCCGGCTCCCGGTGCGAAGCACGCCGGTCGCATAGGCAGCGCGGTCCGCATCATCCATCATAGGGTCGCACCAGCGCCAGCGCCGTTTCGTGGGGCCCGTCAAGCTATGTGGTGAAGTCACGCAGATGGAGGATTACCGGCATCGCCTTGGGATGCCATGGCGAGACGATCGCGTTCGGCGAAGGCGTAGGCTTCGCTACGCACAGTCGGTCGCCATATGCCGACGAAGAACGCGATCGGCTCATTGGGGATCAAGAACCACATCTGCCGGGGCTTGCCATCGTCGCCAGTCCCGCCCTCGGGGTGGGGTCCGGCGAAATGGGTGAACGGGACAAGGCAGCGCCGCTCCGGGTTGGCGAGCGACGGCTTCCACATCGATGAAGCGAGGTTGCGGCCATGGGTCACATACTTGTCCAGCTTCACGACCGGGTCGCGCTTGCTCGGCGCCTGGATCGCGAAGCCCCATTCCATCGTGACCGGCTCCAATGGCCGGTTGCCCGGCGACGATCACCGCACGCCCAGGCGCACCGAGGGGTCTTCTTCTCGGTAGGGAAGACTTCGCGCGGCACCGGGGAGGTCTCATCCCCAGGATTGGCAGACGTATCGCTAAAGCGATCCCCGGCAATGGGGTGCGGGTTCGATCCCTGCCGCTGACGTTAAGACCGAGCAAGACGGATCATGGATGTCAAAAATCGCGACTACGCGGTTTTAATCAAGAGAACGCAATAAAAGTTTAGCGTGAGTATTTTGCGCTCTCGATCTGATATTTCCCAACCCGGAAATGAAGTTCTTTGAAGCATGGAGGGTTGATATCAATTCTGAATGCCGGAAGCAGGCACTTTGAGATATTCGACACGAAGGTGACAACTCACGTTTCATCTGTGACGGTGACCGTATCAGGTTTCACGACCGCATCTCCTTGCGTTGACAATCCGGTTCCCGCTTGCGGCGGGGACCGCAATCACACAACCGATTGCACATTCCCCCGTCCTCCAAAAGCTGTCAGCGACTCCGGTCCTTATCGCGCGGTGCTGGCGCTTGCGCCGGGGTCGCGCGGCCGATTTTGACGTCCAGCGATCCGCCCGCTTTGATCCGATCGGCGACGAGCTGGCGCGTCGACTCCGCGATGGCTCCGACCATGCGCGCGCTCTCGCCCCGATCGCGCGCGGTCTTCATGGCCGCGTCGACGATTGCCTGGGCGGGCGCAAGGCGCGGATCGGCTTGGTTCTTCTCCGGCGTGTTCTTCAGGAACAGCTCGGCAAGCCGCTCCTGCCCCGGCGAGTGACCAGGGGGCAGGATCGGCCGCTCCAGCGACCGCACGGCGCGCTGGAGCTGGGCCGGCTGCTGGTTGTTGATTTGAACACCGAGTGCTGCGCCGATCTCCCGCACGCGCTCCAACGGCGTCTGCTGCGGCGTCACGACGGCATCGACCTGACGGACACCTAGATAGGTGAGAAGGTGCGATTGATAGATCGGCCCTTTGGCATGGCGGACATAGGCGAGTTCGGTGCGCGCGTTGGCGATGGCGGGGGAGGGGGCACCCTCCTTAATCAACCCACGCAGCCGATCGGCCGCCTGTTGGCGAGCGGCCGGCAAATAGCGTTCCAGCTCCTCGCGCGCCTTGGTCAGCGTCACGCGGTAGCGTTGCCCCTCGGGCGGCGCGCGCTTGGGGAGCATGGCGATCCCTGCGGGGCCAATCCGCGCCTCGGGCGCGAGGTCGCGCTTGATCGCCGCTGCGGAGAGAACCGCCGCCATTCCGCGATGATCGCCGGTAAGAAAGCCGTGACGGGACGCCTCCATCCAACGGTCCTTGTCGATCGCGGCGATGCGGATCGGGTGGCCGGCTTCGCGGGCGAGCTGGGCGGCATGGTGGCGCATGGTGCGCCCGTTCCCTTCGCGGAAGGGATGAATGGCGTTGATCTCGTTGATGTGGTTGCCGAGCCGATCGAAAAACTCGTCGCGAGGAAGCACCCGCAAGCCGCTCTGCGCTCCTACCTCGGCGAACCGCTTGTCGAGTTCGCGCGCGATGTAGGGGACGGCGGCGAAGCTCGATCCGCCCTTGGCGATGTTGACGGTGCGGTCCTGGCCTGCCCAATCGTAGAGGTCTTGGAACAGGTGTTTGTGAAGGGCACGGTAGCCGTCGGCGGTGGCTGGAAAGGTCAGGCGCGCAGCCTCCGCGCCGCGCGCCTGCGTCAGTCGTCGTTCGGCCTCGGTAAGCGTTTTGTCTTCCGTAATCCCGAGCCGGTTACGAAGCGTCTCGGTGCCGGGATATGTATAAGGATCGCTTGCCAAGGTCAGGCAGCGATCTGGCGGGTTCCGGGCTGATAGAGACTGAGGATAATCGAGGGCATGAGGGCGGGCGGAACGCCCTCGTCGAGCATCATCGAGAACATCGCGTCCTCGTCGATGGTCGGGGTCATATCCTCGATAACGAGATTGGCACGGGCTTCCGCTACGTCCTCGCGCCAAAGCGCAACCTGTTCAGGGCTGCCGCGCTCGAAATCCATCTGGCGGATGCGCTCGCGCAGCGTTTCAAGATCGATCTGGGCCATCGCGGTCATCCTTTCTGCTCATAACCCTACGCCTTCCAACGCGATTCCTCAACAAATCACGTGCGATAAGAGCCGGTCGGTGCGTCGCGATCCGCGCTCGCTTGAACGCGGATCGCACGCCGGGGACGTCAGTATTCGCTCGCGAGCATGATCGTCAGCACGCGCTTGGTCTGTTGCTCATCCCACGGCGCTTCGCTGCCATAGGTAAGCGTGTTGTCGTAGTAGTCCACCTTCCAGAAAACGGTTTCGGCGATTGCCTTGTCGTCGCTCGGTCGCTCCTGCGTCCACGTTCCCGTCGCGAGCCGATAAACCGCGCCGAAATCATGTTCTCCGTGAGGATCGTTGTCGCCGGTGAATTGCGAGAAGCCGACGATCGCCGCCAGCGCCGCGAAGCGATCCGCGTCGGGGAGAGACTGGAAACCCAGCGTGACGTTGGCGATGGATGCGGTGCCCGGTTGGCTCCGGGCTAGGTCATTAAGGCGACGGATGGTGTCGAGTTGTTCGGGGCTGCACATCACTGATCCTCCTTCTGGCATGGGCCGCAAGGCCGCTCGGCCTCACGGCCCTGCCTGTCCGGCGAGGACGGGATGGGGAGGGGGAGCGAGAATCTACCGCTGGTGCGGGCGAGCCGCCTAGCGCGGCCGAAGCCTCCGGCGACGGGTGCCGCGGTTGGCGGATTACACGGGCGGTCGATTGTCGTTCGGGAACGAAAGGGCAGCGCCCTTGGTGTTCCCCTAGCGCCGGTCGCGCGCATCGCGATCGGCGAGAGTTGCGCGGTGCGGATCTCCGCACGGCACTATCGCGCGCAAGCGCGCCCCCGTCAGGAGGGCGCGTTGCGTGCGTCGCGGGCGGCGATCACCAGATCGACGATACGCGGCTGATGGAACAGCTCGCCACGCTCGACAACACCGAGACCGGGACCATCGAGAACGTCGCGGATGCGATCCTGCACGACCTCCTCCAGGTCTCCGGCGAGAACCCAAAAGTGGCGCGGGTCACGATCGCGGCCATCGGCGCGGAACTGGTCGCTTTCGACGACGGCCTGGACCAGCGCGTTCAGCGCGGCCATCCCCAGCGCGCGCTCGAAGGCGAGCTGCGCGAATAGGCGATGATGGGACATGGAAACCTCCGTGTTGCCGTGATTGGCGACGACGGCGGGAGGGGCGCGGAACGCCGGGTCATAGGACCGCGCCAGCGGCCGGCTTGCCGGGCAGCGGGGGAGCCGATTTGCGCAGCAAATTGGGGGGACCGCTGATCCTTGAGGCGGCGTTCCGCGCCCCTCACGATGGGCGGAGACTGACGGACTGCCTCTACAAACCAACGCCCGCCCACGGGGCGGACCGCTAGCCGATTTTCTGCTTTCGTTCTCGACTCGGCTGACTCATAGAATCGTCATGCCGATCATGGCCGAACATCGCTGGCTCTACCCGATCGACTGGCCTGAGTTGTCGAGGCTGATCCGGTTCGGCCGCGCCAAGGGGCGCTGCGAGCATTGCCAGCGCCCGCACGGCCGGCGGGTGTTCCACTTGGGTGACGGACGCTGGTGGGACGCTGATCGCCACCAATGGCGCGACGGGCGCGGTCGCCGGGTGCGTGCGCCTAAGTCGGACGTGGCGACGATCGTGCGCATCACGCGGGTCTATATCGCGTGTGCGCATCTGAACCATGACCCCACCGACAACGCACCACGCAATTTGGCTGCACTCTGCCAGCGATGCCATATGATCCATGACGCGGCCGAACATCGGCGCCGGCGATGGCTGAATGCTTACAGACGTCGGGCCTTGGGCGATCTGTTCGCATGGTTCGAACCACGCGCGATCTTGGTGAGGAATGGCGGCGGTCGTAGTATCAGCTTGGGTGACGGGCTGCGCGGCTCACACGCGAATAGCAGAATGGAGTGATAGCAATGGATACCTTCAACGCTGGCGTCCAATACAACGACTTCAAGGGAACCGTTGCCGCGGACATTTCCGATAATGTCGCGCTTGCCGGCCATCTGGTGTCTTTGGGAAAAGCTGAAAGCGACGAGCGTGTCATTGGATTCAGGATCGCTTCTGGGGAGAACCAGGGGACACCCGTGACCGATGTGTCGCTGGTGGCTTATCTTCTTCGGTCTGCTGAGTTTGAGCCAGCCCCGGCAGAGGTGCGTGCTGTCGAATTGCGCATCACGCCGGGGGAAGCGCTCGCATTTTTCAAGCGTTTCGACCTCGTGGCAGTTCGGCGCGGCGTCGATTTGAGCGGCACTCACGTAGATGGCCCGCATTACGATTAAACTCGCCATCGCGCCGCCCGTCCCTTGTGGGCGGGCGGCGTGCGCTGATCTGCAAGGGCAGCGCGCGCGACGGCCATGCAGAGCATGGCTGTCGCGCCGGCGAGGGGGCTGATGCTGGGCGGTTGGTCGAGAAAAGGGGGTGATTATCACCGCCCCCCGTATCCGTTTACGCCATTTCGTCGGCCTCCATGTCCTCGCCATCGAAGGCATCGGCGTCGGGATCGTCCAGTTCGTGCCGCTCGGGCTGGTCGAACGCCCCGATCTGCATCGGCGCGGGAAGCCAGTGCGAAGCGAGCCGCCCCGACACGTTGACCGCCAAGTCTGCCTTCTTCTTGATGGTTGCGCAGTTGTCGGCGCTGGCATCGCCGCATTCGGCGCGGAGTAGGTCGATAAGGGCCGCACGGCGCATCTTGTCGAACAGGGCGATGGGGGCTTGCCAGCGGGTCGCAATGTCCACGCCTGTCGCGCGGGCCACCTGCTCAAAGTGATGGTGACGCGCACCGGGGGCACCGCCTGCGAACAAGGTGCCGTCCACCGTCATCGCCACCAATCCGGCGAGTAGCGCCATCTTGTCGTCGTGACTCATGGCGCGAATGACCTCGAACCGGCCATCTGCTGGGACCGATGCGAAGCGGTCGGCCATCGTTTCTTCGACCTCCCGCACGTCGCTGGTCGCCATAAGGTCGTCGGCAACATCGGTCGCGATGGTCTTGGCCTGCACGTCTATCGCCATCTGATAGCTGTGCGCGCCGTGGAGTAGCTGACCCGCAAGGCTGTCCAGCAGCACATCCAGCGCCAGCGCCGGGTCGGCTGAAACCGCCTCCTGCACGATGCGGGTCTTGATCCGCGACAGGTCTGCAACAAGGCTGTTGCTGTAGAGCGGCTGCGGCTCGCCGCTGCTCGCCTTGGGCTTCGGCTCGGCCTTCGCGCGATAGAAGCTCTTGCCGAGCGATCCGTCATGCGAAACCCAGAGCGCCACGCCCCCGACCGCGACCTGCTCGGCATTGAACCCGCGCAAGCCCTCAGTGATCGCATCCCGCTGATCGGACAACGGCGCGATGCGGTCGCTGTCCTCGCCCTCGGCCTCGGCGATCTGTTCGATAGCGACGTCGATTGCCTCGATCCGCGCGGCCTCGTCCTCGGTCGGCTCGCGCGTGGCCGGATACAGGCTGCCCTTCATGTAAAGGTCGTAGGGCCGGTCCAGCGTGGCGCGGACCTCATGCCAACCGATCGCGCGATACTCGTCGGCGATACCGTCCAGCTTGTCCTCCGCCAGTTCCTGCACAAGCTCGGGATGGTCGGCAAACCCCTCGGCCCCTTGGCTGAACAGGTCTACCGTGATCGTCCCGCCCTTCGCCTCGTAGGCGTCGCGCCCGACGAAGATAAACGCGCCGCTGGTGGTGTCCACCTTCTCGGTGGTGAGCATCCGCCGGATGGTGTGGGCGTGGCCGTTCGCCGCCTTGCATACCTTCACCTGTTGGTCGTGGTCGTCAGTGAGGGTGAGCGCGCGCGCCGCCTCAAGCGACAACTGGTCCTTGGCGATCAGGTCGATCAGCGCCGGTGCCAGCGCGGAAAGGCGAAGCATCTTATAGACGAAGCTGACCGCCTGACCGAACCGGGCAGCGATTTCCTCGGCGTCCATGCCGGTATCGCGTAGCGCCGCAAAGGCGCGGATGCTGTCTGCCGGGTGCATGTCCTCGCGCTGGAAGTTCTCCGCGAGCGACAGTTCGATGGCCTCTTCCTTGGTGCGGACCTCGACGGGAAACGCGTCGCTGTTCTTGATCTGCTTGCGCTTCGCCAGTTCTTTGAGGCCGCGATAGCGCCGCCCTCCGGCGAACACATAGAACAGGCCCTCGTCCTCATAGGCGACAAGGTTTTGCAACAGGCCGTGCGCGGCAATGTCGTCGGCCATGCTCTCGACGGCGGAAGGCTTCACGCGCCGCTGATTGAGCGGGGAAAGGCGAAGCTGCGACAGCTTGACGGTGATGATACCCATGATGATGCTCCTGATCTGAATAAGGTTCGGTGATGGGGGAGGGGTCAGCCTTCGAGGCTCGCGAGTTCGTCAAACTCGGCCGATGCGCGCGCCGCGCCGTCCCCTGCGTAGGTCGCGCCGGAACGCGGATAGAAGAACACGCGCTCGCCACGGCGGTAGGGGGTGCCGTCCGCGCTGGTCCCGTCCACATTGGCCCGTTTCCAGTAGGGATCGCCCTTGTATCGGGTGTAAGCCATTCTCTTTCCTCCTTCTTCCTGCGGCTGAAAGCCGGTTGCCGCAGCAACCGGGTCTGCCTCTCCGGCGAGGAGCGGGATGGGGAGGGAGGAGGAAAATCGATGGCCTGGCGCGGGCAGGCCGCCTTAGCGCGGCCGACGCCCCTTAGGGCGTCGGGTGCCGCGCTTGGCGGACCACACGGGGCCGTCTATTTTCCTTCGGGAACGAAAGGGCAGCAGCCCTTGGTGTTCCCCGCGCTGGCGGGCCTCCGGGGGAGGGCCGTGGCGCTCTACAGGGGAGCGTCTCGCATCTTTGCGCGTCCGCAGGTGTGCCACGTGGCACACCTCACGCGAGGATCGTTACCCTTTGGGACGAGACGCCGGGACGGTGGCTCGGTCGGCGCGAACGCGCCGATAGGGCCGTGCCCGTCAGGGTCGCGCAGGGTCTTCAAGCCTGATGGTATGGATTTCGCCGTCTTCACCGCCGAAGCGTCAGACCCGCTCATTATCATCGGTGAGGATGTTGGCAGATGCGTAGGAGAGTGCGACCGCGCTCGAATGCGATCGTTCCTCCGGCCATGATCGCACGCGTGTGACGCCCCGTGAAGGGCTCTCCTGTCTTGGACGCCGCCAGAATCTCGGTCGGCCCGGACGGCAACCATGTCACGGCCATGCGCAAACCGTCGTCGAGGAAATCAATGTCGGCCCGGCTGCCGTCTGCGCATGTGACGTATCGCTGTTCCAAGACCCGCGTCATTGAGTGAGGTCGGTGTATCTCCGACGTGTCGCGAGTATTTGGTGACGGCTCCGAACAGCCAACGGTCATCATAAGTAGCGTGGCGGCGCAGATGCGCACGTCAACCATTCCGCTTCCTCATTAATCCGGACTCACGCCTCGCGGGTCCGTCGCCAAGTTGGCCGGCAACCCCGAAGGGCTGCCGGCTCGGGTATGGTCCCGCAACGAGCCGGTTATTCAGCTCGCCGAAGGGTTGGCGGAAACAACCTTGCCGTCCGCACCAATCACGACGTGAAGCGTGCGCCGTGCGACAGGCTCGGAGGGATTGGTGAAAGTCACGACGGTCTGACGCGCGCCGTTGGCGGTCCGCTGCGCGGTGCCCTCGACCTTTGCTTTGGACCAGCTCGGGGCGAGCTTGGATTGCGTCACCATGCGAACGACGTGCTGACGCGCCACCTCGGCGGGCGCTTGGCTATGCGCTTCCTCGTCGTGAACGGGATGGGCGGCGGCGGGGGCTGCGGCCAATACCGCGACGGCTAGGACTGCGTATTTCATGGGTAGTCTCCTCGTGGTGGAAAGGGTGGAGTGCATCGCTACGATCAGGATTTCGGCTTCGCAGCGAAGCTGCGGAACGTGCCGGTCGCCGTCACGGTGATGGTCACGGGCGCAGTGGTGCGGTTGCGCCAATACCATCCGTGCATCCCGTCGAAAGGAGCCTGGAAATCGCCCTTCTCGCCGGCGGACGATCCTTTCTCGTAGCTGGTGTATTTATCTGCCGGCGCGTCGTGTTCCTCGCCGTGAAGCTCGAAACGGACCTCCGGTCCGCCGGTCGACCAGGCGTAGGCGATCCGGTCGCCAGCGCGCATGTCTGCCTTCACTTCGCGACCTTCGTCGGGCTGGAGCGTGATCTTCACCTCGGCCGTCTGCGCGGTCGCCGGCACGCTCGACCTTGCAGCCGGCGAAGCCGGCGCCGTGGTCGCCGGGACTGTGGCGGTCTCGGCTGCATGTTCGGCCTGCTTGACCTCTCCCATGCGAGTGAGGCCGAGCAGGCGGCCCGTCCCGATCGGATCGACGCCGTATTCGGCGGGCAGGATCGTCGTCGCGAGCAGCGCGACGGCGACGCCGAAGGCAAGCGCCGTTGCCCGGTTGAGCTGGCGCAGCGTCGGGAGATCGCCGACGTTTGGCAGATTGGCGTTTTTCATCAGGCGTTCCCTTCGAGAATGAGGCCGGCGAGCTGGTAGCCGGTAAGGACGAAGCCCGCGGTCATCAGGACCACGTTCGCGGCAAAGGCATGTCGGCGGAAGCTGGCGGTGCGGCGCCAGTAGCCCATGACGATCAGGATCGCGGACAGAGCGAGTAACTGGCCGATTTCGACGCCGACGTTGAACGACAACAGATTCACCAAAAGGCCGTTCGATGGCAGCGCGAAGTCCTGGAGCTTGGTCGCGAGGCCGAAGCCGTGGAACAGGCCGAAGATCAGGACCGCGGCCTTGGCGTTAGGCTGGACGCCGAACCACCGCTGATAGGCACCGAGATTGTCGAGCGCCTTATAGACCACCGACAGACCGATAATCGCGTCGATCGCATAGGGACTGACGTGGGTGCCGAGCAGAACGCCGGCGATCAGCGTCGTGCTGTGGCCGATCGCGAACAGCGTCACGTAGGCGGCAACCTGCTTCATCCGGTAGAGGAAGAAGATCACCCCGAACAGAAACAGCAGATGGTCGTAACCTGTGACCATGTGCTTGGCGCCGAGATAGAGGAAGGCGCCAGGGGCGGGTCCGTTGATCGTTTCGATGAATGCCTGATCGCCTTCGGCGACCCCATGTGCATAGGCGGCGCTTGCCATGAACGTCGCGGTGGCGACGGCAAGGAACGTCGTCACCCCTCTCAAGTGCAGCGGGAGGCGCCACGGGCGGTTGGATGATGTTTCCACGGTAAATTGTCTCCGCTTCATCACGCGAGCGCGTGCGTCGGGGTGGCAGGGTCGGGGCGTCGCCGTTGCGACCACCGGCCCGCCAGGGCGGTGATCGCTGGCAGCACCAGCAAGGTCAGGGCGGTCGAAGTAATGAGGCCGCCGATGACGACGGTTGCGAGCGGCCGTTGCACCTCGGCACCTGTGCCGGTGGCGAGCGCCATCGGCACGAAGCCGAGCGATGCCACCAGCGCGGTCATCAGCACCGGGCGGACGCGCTCCATTGCGCCGTCCACGATCGCGTCATCGTCGCTCGCCCCTTCCTCGCGATGCTTCCCGATCGCGCTCATCATCACGAGGCCGTTGAGGACGGCGACGCCCGACAGGGCGATGAACCCGACCGCTGCGGTGATCGAGAAGGGGATGCCGCGCAGCAGCAGCGCAAACACGCCCCCGGCAAGCGCCATCGGCACCGCCGAGAACACGATCGCCGCCGACACGAAGCTGCCGAGCGCCATGTAGAGCAGGGCGTAGATCGCAATGAAGCAGATCGGCACCACGATCAGCAGGCGTAGCCGAGCCGATTGCAGGCTCTCGAAGGTGCCGCCCCACTCGGTATACATGCCAGCGGGGAGCTGCATCTGGCCGATCTTCGCCTGCGCTTCCTCGACGAACCCGCCAAGGTCGCGCCCACGCACGTTGATCTGCACGACCACCATCCGCTTGCCGTTCTCACGACTGATCTGGTTCAACCCTTGGGTGTAGTTGAACCGGGCGACCTGGCTTAGCGGGATCGAGCGCGCCACCTGACCTTCGGCAGCGGGCAGCATCACCGGGATCGACCCCAGCGTCTCAAGGTCGTCCCGCTGCGCGTCGGGCAGGCGGACCACGACGTCGAACCGCCGGTCGCCCTCGAACAGCAGCCCGGCCTCACGCCCGCCAAGCGCAGCCGAGACGGTGTTCGCCACCTCCTCGACCGACAGGCCGTAACGGCCCGCCGCCTGACGGTCGATCTGCACGTCGAAGGTCGGCGCGCCGGACGTCTGTTCGGCACTCACGTCGCCAGCGCCGGGGATCGTGCGCATGACGGCGGCGATGCGCTTCGCCTGTTCGCTCATCGCGTCGAGGTCGTCGCCGTAAAGTTTGATCGCGACGTCGGCGCGAACGCCGGCGATCAGCTCGTTGAAGCGCATCTGGATCGGTTGCTGGATCTCCGTCCGGTTGCCGATCAGCGGCTTCATCCGCTCCTCGATGCGGCGAAGAATGTCCTCCTTGCTTTTCACCTCCGTCGGCCACTCGTTCTCCGGCTTGGGGATGACGTAGGTATCCGACGCATTGGGTGGCATCGGATCGGTGCCGAGGTCGGCGTTACCGTTCTTGGAGAAGACCAGCGCCACCTCCGGCAGCGTCTTCAATGCATTCTCGATCTGGAGCTGCATCTGCGTCGATTGGTCGATCGACGCAGATGGCACGCGGAAGTTGGTGACGGTTATGTCCTTCTCGTCGAGCTGCGGCATGAACTCCTCGCCGAGGAAGCCAAAGCTCAGCACGGCCGCGACGAACACGCCGACACCGCCCAGGATGAAGGGCATCGGGCGGGCGACAGCCCGGCCCAGCACGGGGGCGTAGCGTTCCTTGAACCAGCGGATCGGCTTCACTTCCGTCTCACTGACCCGGCCCTTGACGACGATCGCGATCATCGCGGGAACGAAGGTAAGCGACAGGACGAAAGCAGAGGCGAGCGCCACCATCAACGTGATCGCCATCGGCGCGAACGTCTTGCCCTCAACGCCCTGGAAGGTGAGCAGCGGCACGAAGACGAGGAAGATGATGAGCTGACCATAAACGGTCGGCCGCACCATCTCCTTGGCCGCGAGCGTCGTTTCCTCCATCCGCTCTTCGCGGGTGAGAAGCCGGCCTTCATGCTCCTGGCGTTCGGCGAGGCGGCGAAGCGCGTTCTCGACGATGATGACGGCGCCGTCGACGATCAACCCGAAATCGAGCGCGCCGAGGCTCATCAGATTGCCCGACACGCCCAGCCCGTTCATTCCTGCGGCCGTCATCAACATGGTAATCGGGATGACTGCGGCGGTGATGAGCGCAGCGCGGATGTTGCCGAGCAGCAGGAACAGCACGACGATGACGAGCAGCGCGCCTTCGGTCAGGTTCTTTTCCACCGTCGCGATCGTCGCGTTGACGAGCTTTGAGCGGTTATAGACCGGCTCGGCGAACACGTCGGGCGGCAGCGCCTTGTTGATCTGCGTCAGCTTCTCGGCGGCGTCTGTCGCGACGATGCGGCTGTTGTCGCCTACCAGCATCAGCACGGTCGAGATGACCGCTTCCGATCCCATGCGACTGCCGGAGCCGGTGCGGACCGCACCGCCGATCACCACCTGGCCCACGTCCTTGACGCGAACGGGGACGCCGTTGCGGGTCGCGACGACGGCTTCCTGAATGTCTTCGATCGACTTCAGACGAGCATCGGCGCGGACAAGGAAGCTCTCGCCAGCGCGGCGGACATAGTTCGACCCGGCGGAGAGGTTGGCCCGCTCCATCGCATCCGCCAGCTCCGTGACGGACAATCCATAGCTGGCGAGCGCGTTGAGGTTCGGCTCGATCAGATATTGCTTCACATAGCCGCCGTTGGAATCGACGCCGGCGACGCCGCGCACCGCCCGCATCTGCGGGCGGATGATCCAGTCCTGCACCGTGCGGAGATAGGCGGCCTTCGCCAGTTCGGTGGTCAGCCGCTCGCCCTCGGGGGTGAGGTAGCTGCCGTCCGACTGCCAGCCCGGTTTGCCGTCGACCGTCTTCAGGCCCTTGCCGTCGGGATGGCGGAAGGCGACCGAATAGAAGAAGATCTCGCCAAGCCCGGTGCTGAGCGGCGCGAGGATCGGCTGCGCGTTGGCGGGAAGGCTGTCGCGCGACTGTGCGAGCCGTTCCGTCACCTGCTGGCGCGCAAAGTAAATATCGGTGCGGTCGGTAAAGACCGCTGTCACCTGGCTGAAGCCATTGCGTGAGATGGAGCGGGTCATCTCAAGCCCTGGTATTCCGGCAAGCGCCGTCTCCACCGGGAACGTCACCTGCTTCTCGATGTCGACCGGCCCCAGCGTCGGCGCGAAGGTGCTGATCTGGACCTGCCGGTTGGTGACGTCGGGCACGGCGTCGATCGGCAGCTTGGTGATCTGCCAGAGGCCGAAGCCGATGACGACGAGGGTCAGGAAGGCGACAAGCCATCGCATCCGGACCGAAAGGGAGAGGATGCGGCCGATCATTCCGCCGACTCCTTCTCGATCTCGGCCTTGAGAAGGAAAGCGTTGGTGGTGGCGATCTGCGTGCCGGCGGCAAGGCCGCCGGTGATCGCCACCATCCCGCCCGATCGGCTGCCGATCTGAACCGGCTGCGCGCGGAAGCCCTGGCCGGTGCGGACGAACACCACGCTGTCGCTGCCAAGCGTCTGCACCGCGTCTTGCGGCACCATCACGCCGCTCTTTGCGGCCCCGCCACTGGCGAGGATGCGAGCCTGAACAAGCTGGCCCGGGGCAAGCGTGCTGCCGCCGGCGGTCGGCGTGACGACGACCGTCGCGGTCCGCGATTGCGGATCGACGACGCCGGTCGCCGAACGCACCCGCCCTTCTATCGTGCGACCGTCTGTGGTGGTCAGCTCTACCCTGTCGCCTTCTCGGACACGGCCAGCATCGGCAGGCGGGACGCTTGCGGTAATCTGAAGCCGGCTCGGATCGGCGACGCGGAACAGCTCGGTTTCAGCCGCGACGAACTGGCCGAGATTGGCACCGGCATTGGTAACGCGCCCCGAAACGGGGCTGACGACCGCAACCGATCGACCGTCGCCCGACACGCGAGCCGCGCCCGCGGCGGCGCTAGCCCGGCGAGCGTCGGCCTGGGCGACGGCAAGGTTGGCCTGTGCCGATTCATAGTCGGCGCGGGGTGTCACACCCTGCGCGAGCAAACCGCGCTCTCGTTCGAGCTGACGCGCGGCGAGGGTGACGCGCGCGGATGCGGCCGAGCGGTCGGCTGCGATTTGTGAAGCGTCGCGGCTCTCGACCAATGCAAGGGTCTGGCCGGCGCGAACCGGATCGCCGATGCGGACCATGATACGGCTGACCGTGCCTGGCGCGCGCGCGGTCAGCACCGCCTCGGCGTCGGGCGTCGCCTCGACCGTGGCGGAGGCAAGGATCGCGGCGTCCAGCTCGCCGGATGCCGCCGGGGCTACAGTGATTTGCGATGCTGAAAGCGCCTGTTGCGTCATCGCGACCGTGTTCGACGGCTTTGCTGGCGCTGCGGCTTCCGTAGGGGCAGGGGCGGGGGTGGACGATTGGGTGAGGCGCGCAGCGCCGAACCCAAGCGCAGCGGCAGCGACCAGGCCAATGGCGGCGCCGGTGTAGAGACGATTTTTATCGGTCATTGCACCGCTTCTCCGGTGATGGTGAGGCCCTGCAGACGGGCCAGATTGGCGCGAGCGTCGAGGCGCGCTGCGGCGGCGTCGAGGATGACGCCACGGGCGACCCCGAGATTGTGACGCGCGGCAAGGAGTTCGATCAGCGGGCTTTTGCCCGCCTCGTAGGCCACGCGAGCGAGGCGATAGCCCTCTTGGGCGGTCGCCAACGTCCGCTGCGCGGCAGCGGCGCGAGCGTCGGCTGCCTCTACCAGTGCGAGACCAGCGCGTGTCCCCGCCTCGGCTTCGAGCCGGGCTGCTGCGGCACGCGCCTCGGCACCTTGCAGTTCGGCACGTGCCGCCGAGATGTTGCCCCGGTTGCGATCGAAGAGGGGCAGCGGGACGGATATGCCGGCAACGACGGCGGGGCCGCTCGCGACGCGAAGCTGGCGCACGCCGAGCTGCGCGGTGACGTTGGGGATGGCGAGGCGCTGTTGCACCGTCACCGCTCGCGCTGCGGCGTCCCGTTCGGCTTCTGCAACGCGCACCATCGTCGCCTGCATAGGGTCGATGGGGCCGAACGCCGGCTTGGCGTCGAGCCGATCCAAGAGTGATTCCGACAGGCCGGTGAAGGGGGTTGTAATACCGGCCAGCGCGGACAGGCGTGCCAGCGCGGCCGTCTTGAGGGCGCGCGCGTTTTCGAGGTCGGCCTGAAGCGTGTTGAGTTCTGTTTCAGCCTGCACCTGCCGGAGGCGGGCTTCCTTGCCAGCGCCGACCAAGGCGCGGGCCACCTTCAGGTCGTCGGTCGCCTCCTCAACTTCGTCCTCGGCAATAGCGATGCGCCGATCGGCGATCTCGGCGCCGGCATAGGCGCGTGCCAGCTCGGTCGCATAGACAAGGCGACCATCGCGATTGCGCGCCTGCGCCGCGACGATGCCGGCTTCACCGGCGGCGATCCGGGCTGATCGCTTGCCACCCAGCTCGATGGGCTGATCGATCTGGAACGTCGTTTGCTGCTGGTTGCGCGCGTTGCGATCGAGGTCGCCCGCGAAATTTTCGGCATAGACGTTGATCGACGGGTTAGGCCGCGCGCGAGCTTGCTCGGCAAGGCCCCGCGCGCGGGCGACGTCGGCTTCCAAGACCGTGACGCGGGGCACATCGCGCGTCTGGTTCAGAAGCTGTGCGAAAGGGGGCGCGGTCTGCGACCACGCTGCACCCGCGGGCCATAGCGCCGCGAGCGTGCCGGCCAGCGCAAGCACGCGCTGCCGGCGATAACTGCCGTTCATAATCCATAATCCTCCAGGGGTAAGTCTGTCGGCGCGTCACGCGCCGGCGAGACTCATCCGCGGGGAGGGCGCAGGAGCTTGGAAGGATCGATACCGCTCGCCAGCGATGTGGTGAGGATCGACCACGCGCGAGCGGCGACGATCGCCGGCACTTTCGCAGTCGTCGGCCCGTCGAAGGCGACCCAATGACCAGCGGCATGAGCGAGAACATGCACCGGACTGTCGCCGCCAGTCTGCTTGGCGGGAGCGTGATCGTTATGCTCGGCCGCAGCCGCATGGTCATGGTCATGGTCGACGGCGGCGACTTGCACGGGCACATGGTCATGGACCATCGCGCTGTGCCACGACGACGCCGCGACGAGGCCGAGCATGGCGACGAGCGCCAGCACGGCTCCGAACAGCGCGGAAGAGGAACGACGCATCGCCATCGTGCGCAGCGTAGGCGGACGTTGGGAACGGGGCAAGGAAATCACTTACCCGGCCATTTTGGATGGCGACGGTCGATCACATAGGGATGTTCGCCGTGGCTGTGGACCGCGAGATGCGGATCATCGGCGGCGAGGTCGCTATGTTCATGCGCGATCACGTCGGGGTCGTTCGCGGGCCATATACGGACGGCGACGAGGGTGCCGATCGCAGCAAGAACGGCCATCGCACCGAACGCCGCCTCCATTCCGACGCGAGCGCCGAGCTGGCCGACGAGCGGATAGCAGACCAGCCAGCAGACGTGGCTGAGTGCGAATTGTGCCGCGAACAATGCGGGGCGATCATCGGCGTTCGCCGACCGACGTAGCAGCCGTCCCGATGGCGTGACGCTCGCTGAATAGGCGACGCCCAGCACCAACCATCCGCCGAGCAGGACATGCCAGTAGGCCGGGCCTGGCTGCATGATGGCGGTGATCGCGGCGAGGGCCGCGAGCGCCAACGTCAGGATAGCGGCGGCGACCAGCATGACGGTCCGATCCGCAATCCGATCGAGGATACGAGGCAGGGTCAGCGCAGCGGTGATCGAGCCGCCCCCGAAGGCGGCGAGGGTCAACGCGACGTCGCGCTGGCTTAGGCCCATGCCTTTCACGATAACGACGGTGTTGACGATCACCATTGCGCTCGCGGCGGCAGCGGTGAGGGTCAGCGCCAGCAATCCGCGCAGGCGAGGCGTCGCGAGGTATATACGCGTGCCCCGCGTCGTCTTGTCGTAGATGCCGCCCTCGGCCTCAACCGGCGCCGGTCGGGGCAGGACGGTCGATACGACCAGCAGCGCCGACGCGACAAAGCCTATCGCGGTGCCCGAGAACAGCCAGTGGTAGCTCATCACCGTCAAAAGACCGGCCGCGAGGATCGGGCTCGTCAGGCTCTCCATGTCATAGGCGAGGCGGGACAGGGACAGCGCGCGGGTATAGTCGCGTTCCTCCGGGAGGACGTCCGGGATCGTAGCCTGAAAGGTTGGCGTGAACGCGGCCGATGCCGATTGCAGGACGAAGATCAAGATATAGACCTGCCAGACTTGGTTCACGAACGGCAGGCAAATGGCGACACCGGCGCGGATCACGTCCATTCCGACCAGCAAGGCACGGCGTGGCACGCGATTGGCGAACGCGCCGGCGATCGGCGCGACGCCGATATAGGCGACCATCTTAATCGCAAGCGCAGTCCCCAGCACCGCCCCGGCACTGCCGCCAGCTATGTCGTAAGCGAGCAAGCCGAGCGCGACCGTCGCCAGTCCCGTTCCTACAAGCGCGATGATCTGCGCGAGGAAAAGGTGCCGATACGTGCGGTTGGCGAGGACACTGAGCATGATCGCGCTATATCCCCCCGGGGGATCGAGTCTATCCCCCCTGGGGGATACTCGACAGCAGCCCCTCACGCGCACTAAATAAGGGGATGGCCCATCACGCTCACACCAGCCACCCCGCAATCGTCAAACGGCTCAACCGCGTCGCTGGTCATCTGCGTAGCATCGTCGGCATGATCGAAGAGGAGCGCCCCTGCGTCGATATTGCGCAACAGCTTCAAGCGGTCGAAAACGCCATCGCCAGCGCCAAGCGCGCGCTCATCAACGATCATATCGACCATTGCCTAGTCCATGCCGAAGAAGGTGAGGGGACCAAGGCGGCGGTGGAGCAGTTCCGCGCGATCTCAAAATACTGGTGATGCGCCGCGCGGCGAGGGGTGTGCCACGTGGCACACCTCCTGAAGACCGCTACCGGGCGCATTAGGCCCAGATCGCTTCCTGATCCCAGCCTTCGAGAAACCCGCCCTGCGCGGCGCTGGCGAATGGCATTTCGGGGAAGGAAAGCCAATGTGCTTTCATCCGGCCACTCCACGATGTGCCCGGATTGATCCGCTTGGCGAGATAGGAGGCAACTGCCGCCGCGCCATAGACACGGTTCCGCTGCACGACGTCGTTGCCGATATGGACCATACGCGGCGCCTCGAACGCTTTGGGCACCTGGGGCTGGTTGATGATGCCGGTATTCCACAGCCGGGAATGATGCGCGCTGATGTTGCGCACGAAGGCAAGGCTCTTGATCCAGCTCACCAGCGTGTCGGGGAGCAGATTATAGCGTTTTGCGATGGCGAAACGGTCGTTGGGATGCGCCATTTCGAGCAGCCAGGATAGCGTTCCAAAATCCCATGCCTCGACAGCCATCCAGATCGGCATTGGCGGCGTGTAGGTATTGTAGAACTCCGACACCCAATCGTCTTTACAGCGGTCGACGGAATCGTCCGCCTTCGCCAACCAGCTCAGGTGCCGGGTCGTGCCTTTAAAATTAGCGTTCGCACGATTGGGATCGAGGTAGGCGACCGATCGATGGGCGAACAGGTCACGATTCCCGAGCGCATGGGCGAGATCGACGCGCAGCGCGACTTCGATCCGTTCGATGGCATCGAGGAAGAGCAAGCGGAGCTGCTTGTCGAAGAGATAGAGATCGACGGCATGGCGAAACTCGGCACCGGCTTGAAACTGGTCGGTGCGAATGGTGCGCGTGGCATCGTCGGGATCGGGGATGCGCTCTTGCAGCGGTTGCCAATAGGGCGACAGGCGACCGTAGCCGATTCGCTCAAGATGGCGGATGGCTTTGGCTTGGTCGGTGACGCCCAAACCGCGGCCTTCAAGGAGGGCGAGCTGGTCGGCGAAGCTGAGATGGGGTTTGGCGTAGGGCGGAAGCATCGCCCCAGATATGAAGAAGGCCGCCCCTTGATGCCATAGGCAACAGCGGGGACGGCCATGTTGTCCTCTATCTAGATGTTCGGGTCTGAGGATTCAATTAAAAATTGACGGCGGGTCGCCGCGTGACCGCTCGGGCGAGGCAAACGCGCTCCGACAAATTTTGGGGGAGGCAAATCTGTCTCCGCCCTATATGCTTCCTTATCCTGATTACACGGTATCGTGTTTACGGGCTCACTGTGCTTCGTGAGACATTGGTGCCTCCCTCACTAGGGACAACAATGTCTCCGAGTGGGCGACGTTTTTGTCTCCCCACCCCCTCTGGAAATGGTGCGCGAATGTGCTATTTCCACCATCATGAGCAAGCAACCCGACGATACCACAAAGGAGGCAGGATCGAACGTCTTTTCGATCGCGGCGGTGGCGAAGCCGAAGAAGCGGAAGGACAAGTGGCCGGATGCCGTCCTGTCGCGTGGCTACAGCATGATCCCGTCGATCCTGTTGTGGGGCCAGGCCAAGATGGGTCTGAAGCCTGACGAGTTGAACGTGCTGCTTCAGCTCATCAGCCATTGGTGGTCGGCCGATCACGATCCGCATCCTGCCAAGGACACGATCGCCCGCCGTATGGGCAAGGACGCACGGACGGTTCAGCGGCACCTGACCGCGTTGGAGACGAAGGGTTTCATCAAACGGGTCGAGCGCTTCAAGCGGCACAAGGGCCAGGACAGCAATGGCTACGATCTGTCCGGACTGATCGCCAAGCTGGAGACGATCGCGCCGGAGTTCGAGAAGGTGACGGATCAGAACAAGCGCCGACGCGCGAAGGCTGAGACGAAAACGGCATAGGTTTCAAGGATCGCGCGCCGCGAAAGCGGCGTGTGGGGCCGGTCAGTCCAAGGCCGGTTCGGAACGTAGGGATTGGCGCTTCGGGCAGAAGCATGGCCCCCTTCCAAAAGGGGTAATGACGCCGCCAATCCCTACGCTCGCTGATTTAGCACAGCGGGGCGCTGACCCCAAACCCCGGGGAAGCTCATGAGCTATACCGAAGAGACACGCCAATCGACCTGCCCTTCATGCGGCAAGCTCAACCATGTCATCGTGGCCTATGCCGGGGACTATCGGGCGTCACCTCAAGCTTTGTACGCTGAACAACGATTTTCCGGACATAATGTGAACATTGGTGTCAGGCAGCGGCGCGAAGGTACTGGTAGAGGGTTTCGCGGCTGATGCCCATGTCGCGCGCGATGGTCGCCTTGCGTTCACCGGCGGCAACGCGGCGGTGCAGATCGGCAATCATCTCATCCGAGAGCGACCGTTTCCGCCCCCGATAGGCGCCGCGCTGCCGAGCGATCGCAATGCCTTCGCGTTGCCGTTCGCGGATCAGGGCGCGCTCGAACTCAGCAAACGCACCCATGACCGAGAGCATCAGATTGGCCATCGGGGAGTCCTCCCCCGAGAAGGACAGGCTTTCCTTCTCAAACTCGATCCGGATACCTCGCTTGGTGAGGCCCTGGACCAGCTTGCGCAGGTCATCCAGATTGCGGGCCAACCGATCCATGCTGTGGACGACGACGGTATCGCCTTCGCGGGCGAAAGTGAGCAGAGCCTCAAGCTGGGGGCGGTTGACGTCCTTGCCCGATGCCTTGTCGGTGAAGGTCCGATCGAGCGACTGACCTTCCAATTGGCGATCCACATTCTGATCGAACGTGCTGACCCGGACATAGCCGATCCGTTGCCCCTTCACTGCGCACTCTCTCCATCAAAATGTCAGGTTGAAATCTATGATACGCAACGACATTCGTCAACAAATTCCGTTTAGTACCCTAATCTGACAGAAACCGCGGTAGCGCCCTGACGTCCGGTTAGGCTATACTCCAAGCTGACATCACAAAATCAAATCCCTCAAAGATGGCG
>Ga0233425_10003511_pt1 | contig 28234 bp, 21 predicted proteins | sample Watercolumn_Towu_2_FD_181712 | JGI IMG/M metagenome (GOLD analysis project Ga0233425, IMG submission 181712) | Freshwater microbial communities from Lake Towuti, South Sulawesi, Indonesia - Watercolumn_Towuti2014_140_MG | ecosystem: Environmental > Aquatic > Freshwater > Lake | place...
CAAACGCAACGCTCCTTACACCATCCATATTCACCAGCTTACAGTCGCAGTTAGTAAAGCGCTGAATACCGACACTATCTTCATCGTCTGGCACATTACGTTCCGGGAATTGCTGCTCGGATTGCAGTCTCGGCTGAATGCAGTTGATCGGGTGCAACCTGACGTAGTGCGTCCGTGGCTGCATAATGGTTGGAGAAACTCACTTCCCCAGCATTCGGAAACCGAGCCACAATTGTCTCAGTCATTTCGGACAGCATGCCTGCGTGGCTCGTCGCGGTAGGCCCCAGAACGATGCCCGGGTATTGGTAGACCAGCTGAAGGCAATCATTGAGGCTTATTGTGGTTGTCATCAAGGCTACTCCTTCAACGGCACATCCTTTGACCAGAACGCTTGCGAATCCAATGACTGAAGCACTGTATCCAGTTCGGCTTGCGAAGGCCGTGCACCGAACACGTTGATTCGAAGGTGCGAGAACAGATCGCTGAACATCGCTGCTGCAGAGGCTGTGCCGAGATCGAAGGCTCGTATTTGACAGCGACCTGCAGTTTGCGATTCACCCAGGAAGAAGACGCAGTCATCAAACACGCTGACACACTTGGGGAAATGTGCAAGTGTGATGTCGCCCGTAAGTGAGTCGGCACACTCGAGCAATGCGTCAACTAGCGTATTAGCTGCGGACTCCAAAGATCGCGACTCTGGCATCGAAAAGAAGGCAATTCCCCGCCAGACTTTCGCTGCAGCGCCTGTGTAGGAATCAATGATTTGCTGTGTGGCTATTTGGTGCTCGATGGCATCCTTCAAAGTATCCTTTTCAAATGTCGTCTTGACTTCAAAGTGTCCCACGCATGCCGAAGGGGCCACGATTGACAAGCCACCTTCATTGAAAAAGGGAACGTGGCGCATCGAGTCTGATATTAGGACATCGACTTCAGGCGAGCAACACATCGATTCATCCGGCGGTCGAACAAACCCGCGGTTGCTTGAAAGAGTCGCGGGCAAGTGCCGGTCGAGAAACTCCCTGATCAGGTATTCTTTGTGGTGGCCATCGGACAGCCAGTGCGCATCCCCGATCAGAAGGCGCACACGATTGGCGCGGGAGGCCAATTCCTCTGCCCACGTCTGCAGATACCGAGGAAAGTCGGGAGATACGGCCATTCCACACGTCCTGCCAGATTGTCATAAAACGATTTACCATCAGATCTTAGTGCATTTGGACGTCCTGTACAGCAGTCCTTCGCCGCGAACCAGATCTGCAAGCCAATACTGCGACGTCTCGCCAACGTATTCGTGGCGAAGGTTTTGATGAACCTGCCAGACGACATTCGCCGCTAAACTGAAAAAAACACGGTTTCCGCAACCCGCTGATTTCCAACCACTTCCATCGCGTGACTCACTTGGGGTGTATCACGTGATTTCGAGACTATTGGCCCGATTCGAGACTTCTCGGGCCTCAGCAGACGACCACCGCGTCACGCGATTTGGGACTGGCCGACGACGCCAACCCTCGCAAATCCCGCTATATGTGCACCAAACGAACAAGGCCCGCTGGCATGAACCAGCGGGCCCTGTGTGGATCGAGACGGGTTGTGCAACCCGTCCAAATGGAGGCGGCGGGAATCGAACCCGCGTCCCGAGATATTTCCGCGAAAGCCTCTACGTGTGTAGCCGATGCTTTGGTGTTTCGCGTGCTCGAGCCCCCATCGACAGGGTTCCTAGCAGGCTATCCCGGAACGAATTCTGACCGCAAACGTACCAGGCGTGACTTGCGGTGAGCCGGAATTACGGCCGGCTTTTGAGACTCTCCGGCAAAGTCTCGCAGTCGGGGTTGCCTGCGTTAGGCAGCCAGTGCGAGGTTTCCCTCGGCAGTTAAGTAATTTGGTCAGCTTTTTACGTGGCCCACTGACCAACCACGACACGCCACTTCCGCTTCAAGCTACCCGGTCGAATCCAGTTCGCCCCCGGTAGATGTCGTACGGACAACCGAGCCACCGACGACCCCATTTCGATTATCCGCCGCCGACCGGTCGCCCGTCCACTGTTTCTGCCGCAAACCGGCAGTGCCTCAAATCGTACGCAATTCGCCCGTTCGGTAAAGTACCCGCATTTCTTTGAAATCACGCCTGCCGTCGTCCCGGAGCAGCAACACAACGCCTGCGCCCCCATCGGCCACGACTCGGCGATCCGGCAAGTTCGCTTACTACCCCCTTGGACTGGTGGCCGAGTTTTGCCATAATACCCGGTCCTCGCAGTGTTTCTGTGCGATGACAGGCTGGGCAGTGCCTCGACGGCAGCAGTACCGATACAACCGAGTAGGAGGTTTCGATGTTTAGGAGCCTTAGCCCGAGGGCTTTGGGAATCACAGGGCGGCAGAGTGAAATCATCGAATTGGCCCTGACTTATGGCTTTCGCGGCTTGGAACTGGACATCCAGGATTTTGCAAAGCGCGTCGAACACCGCGGTTTGGACCACGCCGGTCGTTTCCTGCGCAGCTCGCAACTCAAGATCGGCGGTTTCGAACTGCCCGTTCGCTGGCGCAGTGACGAAGCCGTGTTTCAGGCCGACCTTGAGAGACTGGATCAGGTGCTCGCCGCCGTCACCTCCATTGGCGCCAAGAACTGCCACACGGTCGTCCTGCCGGGCAGTAACCAATGGTCGTACCATGAGAACTTCGAGTTGCACCGGAAGCGTCTTGGAATTGTCTGCCAGAAACTGTCGTCGCACGGCATGACCCTCGGACTCGGCCTACTGGCCGCGGTCTCCCACCGACAGGACCAACAGTACCAGTTCATCCGTGAGGCGGAACCGCTGTTGACGCTGATCAAGTCCGTTGGCGCCGACAACCTGGGGCTGATGTTGGATACCTGGAATTGGCATTTCACCGGCGGCACGCGCGAGATGCTCCGCAACTTGGGAAGCAACGGGATTGTTTCCGTCTACCTGGCTGAAGCTCCGGCGGATGCCAACAGCGAGACGCTGAGCGAAGACCAGCGACTCCTTCCCAACCCGGACGGGCCGGTCGGCAATCTGGCGACGGTGGCCCTGATCCACGAAATGGGATATCGCGGTCCCGTCACCATGGCACCGCATCCGCGATGCGTCTCGGGGAAGACCCGCGACTCCATTGTGCAACACTGCGGTAACGTATTCGAGGATCTGTGGCGTGCGCTGGGTTTGGCCCGTCCTTCGAGACCGGCCCCCGCCGTTTCCGCGGAGACGGCCGTCTAGACAGCCTTTCGTGATCCTGGGGAACGAACCAAGTGAGGGTGGCCGGGGTCGAGCGCAGCAAGCCCCCCCGGAAATCGTACTGCTGTGGGCTCATTTCGTTCGACCACAGCCACCCGCCTCATTCCCAGGATCACGCCAACTGAGTTTTCGGATGATATCTGGTCGTGACAGCGACCCGTCGGCGCCGAAGGATGCGCCCCTCCCCCACCGACCCCTGAACGCGCGCCGTGCAGTTGTCCGGATGGTCCGAATCTGCGGATTGCGCTAATTCTGCCGCGGGTGCTGCAGGGGGCATTATCCGAGCTAAGACAGGCGGTTAATCGCGACTGTGCCACCTGTGGCAGGCCGGTAATGCCAGTTGAGCCGGTCTGAACGGCTTTGCATCAATCTGCGGGCGGTGAGCTGACGAATTCGATACCGGGCGACCGCGTGTTCGGTGGTGTTTGCCGGCTTGCGCGGAGACGATTCCATTCTTGCACGGACGTGAGATGGCTCGTATCACCAGTATCGCTCGCGCGACCGCAGCAGTCGGTCTGGCGGCTGGTCTTTGGATGTCCGCGGCTGACGCTGAACTGCGGCAACGGATCGTGCTTCGCACGGGACCGCCCATCCCCCTCGTGGCCCGTGCTCCCACAACCGTGCCCTCGACTGTGCCGCCGGAAGGGCCGGCGATCAACGCGCCGCTGACCAACGCGCCACCGGGGCCGCCCGCGAAACTGCTGCCAGCCGGTATTCAAAGAATGCCCGCCGTCACCGAGGCGGCGGTGGAAGAACTGCATCTGACAATCGACCGCTATCCGCGAACTTCGTTCGGAACGGACTCGATCGACGTTCTGCTCCAGTTCAACGACGGTATCGCCCGGCCGATTGACTTGTCGAGCACCATGTGGCCTGCCGCAGCCGAGGACATTGACAGTGACGCCGAGCTGCCGGAGACCGGCCCGTACCCAGTAACCGCCAGCGATGCGGCAGCGGCCATTCCCGTGTCGCTCGTTCCCCATGCCGAGGAGTCTCATCGCGCCGAACCTTCAGCCACCGCCGGGAGCCTTGCTTCCGAAGAAACGTACGACACACCGTTGGCTCCATCACGTCCGGCCGATGTTGAATGGCAGCGTGATTCCTCGCTGGCTGCTGTTTCCCTGCAGGCGGAGACGCTTCTGGACGGGGCGTTTGCGCTGGCGGACAAGGGCGCGCTCTATTCGGCGCGCGCACAGTTCTTCCAGACATTGGAGACGATCACCAAGGCGCTGGATGCACACTGCGGGACGACACGTTACAGCAACGCACTGGCGGAAGGCCGGCAAGCCTTGCGTGAGGCACAAGACTTCGCCGACAGCGATTCATCCCGCGCGACACCCGTGGATATCGCGGCTGTCGCGGCGCGGCACCGTACTCCGGTCTGCCGAGATGCCGTCGCTGCCACCGCGCCTGCGATCGCCGTGATGCAGCGGTATTTCGCCTATGCCGAGGAGCGGTTCACGACGGCGAGCGCTGGAGCCCCCGTCGCATCGCGCGCATTTTACGGACTTGGCAAGACCTACCAGGTTCAGGCAGAACAGACGCCGACGGCGTCGCGTCTGAGCAGCCCGCAGGCAATGGTCTTCCAGAAGACCGCCTTGGCCATCGACTCCCGCAATCACCAGGCTGCCAACGAGCTGGGTGTGATGTTGGCTCGCTTCGGACAACTGCCGGAGGCGCGCGCCGCGCTGCTGCAGAGCGTGGCCACGTCTCCGATGGCGGAGACCTGGCACAATCTGGCGGTCGTGCACGAACGCCTGGGCGAACAGGACTTGGCCCGGCTGGCGCGCAACGAACAGCAGTTGTTGCAGCAGGCGGCGGCAGTCCCCGCTCGCCCGAACGCCGCCCGCCCCGTCGTGCAATGGGTCGATCCGGCGGCGTTTGCCAGTTCACCCGAACCCGGGTTGTCGGCGCGAACGCCGGCTGCGGTTCCCGCACCGCGCGCTGCTGCCGCCACGCATGGTAACTGGACCCGATAATGGAACTCCGCAGCAAGGGGCGAGTCAGCAGGAGAACCGCGATGGATCGCATGTCAGCCGACGCGAATCGTGAACGACAAGCTCGCCGGCGCGACACGTCTCTGACTCGCACGTTCCCCTCGCGGCTGATGACGGACGCGACGCGGCGCCATGGACGATTGGTGGTTGTACTCTTGGCCGTTGTCGCCGCCGGACTCATCACCCGCGGCTTCGACGGTCTCCCGCAGCGCGAGGCGACCAGGCCTGGCGCCGTGCAGACTCCGGTTGCGGCTCAACCCGGTACCTCGCGGCGCGACGGGGACATCCAGCTCTGCCAATACTGCGAACCGGTCATCGGCGGCGTGGAATGTGGCCCGAACGCCGGCCGTTGCGGCGAACCCCGCTGGTCGGACTGGCGACCGATTCCCTGGCAAGTGTTCGCCTACGGCGAATACGTGGGGCCGGCGCGCGCCGTCCACGTGCCAGAATACCGGCTCCGCGTCGATGATCAGCTGGAGTTCGTCTACCGTTTCACGCATGTCGCCAGCGGAGAGATCTATCGGCTTGACGTCGGGGACGAACTCGTCATCGAGTCGCTCACCGACACCACCATCAATCGCGGTGACTTGATCCAGGGGCGCGGTATCGTCATCCAGTCGGACGGCACGATCACTATGCCGATCCTTGGCCAGGTCGTCGTCGCCGGACGCACCGCCAATGAAGTCCGCGACGATCTCGAGGAGCGCTACCGCAAGACAAACCGCAACCCCACGATCATTGTCACTCCTTTGCGCACCAATACCCGCCTGAATGATCTGCGGGACGCGATCGACAGCCGGTTCGGTGCCGGCGGCCAGATCCGTCAGGCACGTGTGACACCCGAAGGAACGGTGCAATTGCCCGGTGTGGGATCTCTGCCGGCGCACGGGTTGACCCTGACGGAACTGCAGCGCGAGGTGGAAGAACGCTACCATGAACTTGTCGGCTCCGGCGTGGAAGTTACGCCGGTGTTGCTCCAACGGGCCCCCCGCTTCGTCTATGTGTTGGGCGAAGTCGTGAATGCGGGCCGGTACTCCCTGGAAGGCCCGACCAGTGCCATGCAAGCGGTGGCGCTCGCGGGTGGCTGGAAGGTCGGCAGCAACCTGCGCGAGATCGTCGTCTTCCGCCGCACCGACGACTGGCGGCTCATGGCCACGAGACTGGACCTGCGCGGAGCACTACTGGGTGAGCGACCCTGCCCCGCCGACGAATTGTGGCTGCGCGACTCGGACATCGTCGTCGTGCCCAAGAGTCCCATCCTGCGGTTCGACGAATTCATCGATCTCGTCTTCACACGCGGCATCTACGGCGTGATCCCCCTGCAGTACAGTGTGACGCGGGCCAGCGTGCTCTGAACAAACTCCGCCGGCAGCAGCGTTTAGGGTCACGCTAGCAGGGTTCCATTTCTGAGCTTCCCGCAGGTGCTCCTCCACCCTAGAATCCGCCGCTCCTGTGAGCGTATTTCCACAACTTGACGATTACCGAACGTTCGTTGTCCGCATAACGTGACTGACCACATTGAGAACCCCGCCAACCGCCGTCTCGTGATACGGCTGTTGCAGCTGTCGTTCGCCTTCCGTTGGGGCTGCCTGCGCGTCATCGGGTTGCAGATGGTCCTGGCGGTCTCCGGCCTGTGGGGGCTGGGCCTGGCAGGATCGGGGATCGATTACCTGCGTCACTGCGCGGATCCTGCGAGTCCGGCGCCGCGATGGCCGCTGGGCATGGCACCGCCGACCACAGCCGGGCCGATGATGGTGGTTGCCGGTGTGGCGCTGGGAATCCTGGCGCTGGCCGTGATCAATGCGCTGTTGCGGTACGTGGCCGCGGTTTGGGCTGCGGACCTGTCGCAGCGCGTGTTGACGCGCTTGCGCACCGAGATTTTCGACCAGTTGCAGCGGCTCAGCTTCCGGTTCTTCGACACGCACGACACCAGTTCACTCATCAACCGGGCCGCGGGCGACGCACAAGCGGTGCGCGCGTTTGTGGACGGCGTCATCGTCAAGATGTTCACCGTGGTCCTGACGCTGTTGATCTACTTCGTGTACATGCTGCAAGTACACGTGGGCTTGACGTTGGCCTGCCTGGCGACGACGCCATTTCTCTGGTTGGGAGCGATCCGGTTCTCGCGAGCGGTGCAGCCGGCATACCGCCGCGCCAGCGAACTGATGGACCGAGTGGTCACGGTGCTGGTGGAGAACGTCAGTGGTGTCCAAGTGATCAAGGGCTTCGGACGGCAGACAGAGCAGATCGACCGGTTTGCGGCCGCGACATACGAGGTGCGCCGACAGCGCGAATCGATCTTCCGGCATGTCAGCACTTTTCAGCCACTGATGGGGGCCCTGACGCAGTGCAACCTGCTCGTGTTGCTCTTGTTCGGCGGCCTGTTAGTCGTCCGCGGCACGATCCCCTTGGGAGCGGGCCTGTTCGTGATGGTCAACTTGCTGCAGGAGTTCGCCGCGCAGGTCAGCAATATCACCAACATCGCGAACACGATTCAATCCAGCCTGGTCGGTGCGCAACGCGTGTTCGAGGTGCTCGATGCGCCGCTGGCCGTCACCAGCCCGCGACGTCCGCGACGGTCGGGCAAGGCCGCCGGCGCCGTGGAATTATCCGCCGTCGACTTCGGTTACGCCGCGGACCGCCTGATATTGTCCGGCATCGATCTGCGGTTGGAGCCGGGCATGTGCCTCGCTGTTGCCGGCGAAACGGGGGCAGGCAAGAGCACGCTGCTGGCGCTCGTCGCCCGCTTCTACGATGTGCATCGAGGTGCGGTGCGGGTCGATGGTGTTGATGTGCGGCAATGGAGCCTGGACGATCTGCGCCGCAGCATGGGCCTCGTGCTCCAGGAAAGCTTCGTCTTCAGCAACACCATTGCAGCGAACATTGCCTTCGGAAATCCGCGCGCGTCTCAATTGGAGATCGTCCGCGCCGCCCGGCTCGCAGCCGCTGACCGGTTCATTCGTGAGCTGCCCGAGGGTTATGAGACCGTGATCGGTGAACATGGCTCCAATCTATCGGGAGGCCAACGCCAACGCCTGGCGTTGGCGCGCGCCCTGCTGCTCGATCCGCCGATTCTCCTGCTGGACGACGCGCTGGCGGCCGTAGATCCAGAAACGGAACACGACATCCAGCAGGCGCTGGACCGGCTGCAGCGCAACCGGACGACGCTGCTGGTTTCGAACCGCATCAGCGCATTGCAGCGTGCGGACCAGGTCCTCGTACTGCAGTCCGGACGCATTGCCCAAGCCGGTCGTCCCGCGGAATTGCTCGAGCAGCCCGGCTACTACCAGCGACTGTCGCGGCTGCAGCGTGGCGTGTCACCTGCGGAGTTGTGCCAGGCATGATTGGAATTCCCGCCAGCCGGAAGAATCCTCCGGCAACTCGGTCGGCACCGGTTCCGCAACGCGAATTGACGCGCGTGAACCCATCCGATACCGAGGAGCCGCGTGAACGGCCGCTCGACTTCGGCCTGATTCGCCGTGTCCTGGCCTGCACGCAGCCGCATCGCCGCCTGCGCAACGGGTTGCTGGTCCTGGTTGTCGTGCGTGCCATCCAGCTTCCCGCGCTCACCTGGATCGTAACCGCGATCATTGACGGACCTATTGAGCGCGGAGACGCGACGGGCGTGATCCTGGGCGTGGCTGCTTTCGCAGCGCTGATCGCGGCCACACAAGTCGTGTTGCACTACCGGCAGCGCTGGGCGCTGACCCTGGGCGAAGCCGTCGTGAATGACCTGCGCAATAGTCTGTTCGCGCGCCTGCAGGCGATGCCCCTGTCCTGGTATCAGCGCACGAAGCTCGGACGGATCATCAGCCGCATGACTTCGGATATCGAAGATGTGCGCGTGGGCGTGCAGGAGGTCCTGTTTGTCAGCCTCGTGCAACTGGGGCAGATGGTGGTGGCCGCGACCTGCATGCTCTGGTACGAGCCCCGGCTGTTCCTGATCGTCCTGGGACTGGCGCCGGGGTTGTGGTGGTGCAACCGCTACTTCCACCGCCGGCTCAGCGTTACGATGCGCGCCATGCGACGATCGTACAGCCGAGTGGTGGCGACGCTCGCGGAGTCCATCATGGGTGTGCGCGTGACCCAGAGCTTTGTGCGCCAGGAGGAGAATTCGGAGTTGTTTCGCGAGCTGGTCGAACACCACGCAGGCAACAACACAGCGGTCCTGCGCACGCACGGCGCGTTTCTGCCGCTGCTGGACTTGAACAGTCAGTTCTTCATCGCGGTGCTGCTGGTCATCGGCGGTTACCTCGTGCTTCAGCCTGCCGGCGCAACGACAATCGGCGCCCTCGTCGGCTTCTTTTTCATGGCCAACATGTTCTATTCACCGATCTCGGTGCTCGGCAACCAATACCACCAAGCGCTGACGTCCATGGCCGGAGCGGAACGCGTTTTCGCCTTCCTCGATCTGCCGCCGGAATGGTCCGATCCTCCCGGCGCGGTGGCTCTTCCTCGACTGGCCGGCCGCATCGAATTCGAACACGTGAACTTCAGCTACGAACCGCAGCGCGCCGTGCTGCAGGATATCTGTTTCACCGTAGAGCCCGGGCAGACCGTGGCCCTGGTGGGGCACACGGGCAGCGGCAAAACGACGATCACCAATCTGGTGGCCAAATTCCACCTGCCGACGGCCGGGCGACTGCGCATCGATCAGTGGGACATCCGCGACGTGTGCAGCGCCTCGCTGCATCGGCAGATGGGGATCGTCCTGCAGCAGAATTTCCTGTTTCAGGGAACCGTGGCGGACAACATCCGCGTGGGCCGTCCCGCCGCCACCATGGCGGACATTGTTGACACGCTACACCGGCTGGACTGCTATGATCTGCTGGCTGGGCTGCCCCGAGGCCTCGAGACGTCCGTCGGCGAACGCGGCGTCTCGCTCTCCGCCGGACAACGCCAGTTGATTTGTTTCGCCCGCGCCTTGCTGGCGGATCCGCGGATTCTGATCCTGGATGAAGCGACCAGCAGCATCGACAGCAGCACGGAACGGCGCCTGCAGGCGGCGCTCACCGCGCTCCTGGTCGGGCGCACCAGCATCGTGGTCGCTCACCGCTTGAGCACGATCCGCGAGGCTGATCTTGTCCTGGTGCTGGACCGGGGTCACATTGCGGAGCGCGGCCGGCACGAAGAACTCGTGCAGCGGTCCGGTTTGTACGCCGGGCTCTACCACCGCTTCGCCGGCGCCGCCTGACCCCGCCCCGGGGTCAGGCGATCCCGTGTCGTCATCATTTGGGCTGGTGTGTTGTGGAGGGGATCCGCAGCAGGTCGTTGACGGTCGGGGAGTCCACCACGATGTCGGTTACCAGGCGCGGCTCACCCTGCAGGATGGCATGCAGTATCTCTCCCTTGGGTGCATGGCAGGCGCTGCACGACCCGAGCACCAACAGCACGCGTCCGCCCTTCTGAATGAACCCGGGCAGTTGCCGCAGTTCCATCAACGTGGTGGCCCGAAAATGGAACTTGCCGGTGGAGATATCGATGGGGCCTTCCTTCGAGAGCGGTTGCCAGAGCAGGTCCCCGATCGCGCCGGATTTTTCCAGGAGTTCCTCGTCCTCTTTCACCAGGGCTTCTTCGGCGCTGCCACCAATCTGCTGGAGATAGGCAGCCATGGTGCTGTGCTCGTCGCCCCAGCGTCCGGCGCTGGTCACAATGATGTCGATCTTTTCGGCATCCTCGTACACGCGGCGAATGGCGCTGAACTCGCGCAGTTGCAGCCAGCGATCCGTCTCGACAATCCCGGGGGCCGGCATGGGCAAGCTGGCCACTTTCACGGACAGGTCCTCGTGCACGAAGTAAGAAATGAAGTTGTTGGGGTCCGCCTCGAAGTCATCTTCATTGAAGGCGGCCACCATGGCGTGAAACACGATCTTCCGGGGGTTGCCTTCCGCAGGCTCCCGCAACAGGCCGGCGAGATGCTCCGCAACCTTGCGGAGGGTACGGCCGCCGGCGAAGCCCACATGGACCACGTCGGTCGCGTGTGACAAGCAATGATCGCGGATCAAGTCCAGCAGGCGTTCGGCGGCGTGCCGACCCACATCGTCGAGGACCGCGGTCCGGACCACCGTGATGCGACTGCGCCGCCAGTCGTACTTCTCCGCCGTGACCTCAGCCAACTGCTGCTCGGCCGGCGCCGTGAATCGCAGCCAGCCCTCCTTGGCGGCGTATCGTACCAACCGCCAGGCGTGCTCGCGCTTGAATGCATTCCCGTAGCGCGGATCCTTGCGGATCACCTTGGCGATCTGGTCGGCCGTCTTGCCTTGACAAAAGAGATGGCAAACCAGCGACATCAACTCCATCCGCTCGCGCATGTGCAGACTCATCCGCCCCATCAATTGGTCAATCCGGTCATCCACGGACGCTCGCCTGGCCATAACAGTTCTCCTTGACTGACTTGCCGCCTCAAGCGTTCACGGTTCGGTGAAGAGACGGAGCTCGGCCCAGGTTCTCGGACACCGTCTCGTACTGACGGCACACGCTCAACGCCGAAAGATGCGCAATCCCTCACCGACCCGTGAACGGCTACCTCGCCGCCTTGATGTTCACTGCACTGCACAGCTTACCATAGTTCGTGCACTTCAAGAACCAGGCAGCTGGAGAATGTTCTGATTTCCATGTGTTTCGCAAATACTTACATATAAAGGACTTATGGAGTAGAATAGGTCGTCGCTGTGCCATAGCCTGATTAGCTCAGCACCCCACGCGATTGCCTCTCGTTCGTCGACAGCTGCGACCTCGAATCTACCCAAGACCGTGCACCATGGCGGAGCCGAGTTGGCGGCACTGGGCGTCCACCTGCACACGCGGTTCCACTCCTAATACGACACGATGCCGGGCAGATATCTCCACCCCGAGAAGCGGCAAACAAGAAAGCGGTGAACTGCGTGTCCGGCATGCTCCGTACGTTCTTCGGGCGAACCCGCATGATTCATGGGATGGTAGGGTGGGACGAGCAAGCCGAATTGGCGGTGGGCCGTCGGTCGCTCAACTGAAGTTGGAGGCACCGGGCCGGTGTATCGCGCAGCAGGCCGGCTTGCGACGGCCCACCAATCACTTGCGCGACCTGGTCCCACCCGATGAATAGTCCCGGCTAGTGGCAGACTCGTCCCGGGGCGGGATACAATCACGGTGCAATCCAAGTCGGAGATTTGCCGGTAACAAGTACTGTCTGGAATACGTGGAGGAGACGACGATGAAGCGAACTCAGTTTTGGACAGTCACCGCCGTCTTGTGCGGGTGCCTGGTGGCGGCCGTTGCCGTATTGCCCGCCATGGGAGCGGAACAGCGAGTCGAAAAGAAGAAAGGCAAGAAGGGAGGAGGCGGTGCCGCGCTGCTGGCCGAGGCCAAGAAGGTCTTCGCGCCCCTGCCGGACACGATGCCCGGCAGCGAGAAAGATACGCCGGCGAAGATCGAACTCGGCAAGAAGCTCTATTTTGAAAAGTGCATTTCCATCAACAAGACGCAAGCCTGCAACAGTTGCCATCGCGTGGATGAGAACCGCGGAGGGGTCGACAATCTGCCCACGTCACCCGGTGCCGAAGGCAAACTGGGCGGTCGTAACTCTCCCACCACTCTCAACGCGGGACTGCACATCGCGCAGTTCTGGGATGGGCGCGCGCCGGACCTCGTAGCTCAGGCGAAAGGACCCGTCCTGAACCCGATTGAAATGGGCATGCCCAATGAAGCAGCGGTGCTCGCGCGCCTGAAGGAGGCCGGCTACGAACCGCAGTTCAAGAAGGTCTTCCCGGACGCGGCCCAGGCGCTCACCTATGACAACTATGCGCAGGCCGTGGCCGCCTTCGAGCGGACGCTCATCACGCGGGATCGATTCGACGACTTCCTCGCCGGCGCCCCCGACGCGTTGACACGAGCGGAGATGCAGGGCCTGCGCGTTTTCATGCAGACCGGTTGCACGAACTGCCACGCGGGCGCCCTGCTGGGTGGTGACCGCTACGAGAAGATGGGGGACGCGAATGAATATGCTGACAAGAAAGACGTCGGCCGGTTCGAGGTGACGAAGAAGGACGAAGACAAGTACGTCTTCAAGGTCCCCTCACTGCGGAACATCGCCATTACGCAACCCTACTTCCACGACGGCAAGGCAGCCACGTTGGCCGACGCGGTGAAGCAGATGGCCCACCTGCAACTCGGCACGGATCTGGAAGCAGAACAGGTCGACGCGATGGTGGCCTTCCTCAAGTCGCTGACTGATAAGCCCCGCGCCGGCAAGTAGCCGGACGTGAGTGAGGGAGAGTTCGTTCGTCCTCGTTCTCAGCGCTGCGCTGATCGCACTCGCGATTAACCACTACTCGCACAAGAGCATCCGTAGGGTGTGACCAGCGCAGCGCCGGCACACCCTAGTCCCGCGCAAGAAATCCTGGTGTGCCGGCGCTCGCTGCGCGAGCTTGTCACACCCTACATCGCCACATTCCAAGTCGTGGTCCTGCTCGTGATCGGCGCGGCGGTGCTACTGTGCGTACTCGCAGTCGATAGTCGTCAAAGTACGATTGACGGAGCATGAGCACGAGGGCGAGTCCCCACACCCTTGTTCGCGCTAATAGTCCGTCAACTCACCCCATCACCCCATCATGCATGCAGCGGTTGACCTTGGGTAATCACGGTCACCGCTGCTCGCGCGCGCTGGCCACCGGACGGGTCGCAAGCGAACGTCACGCGATTGTCGCCTGAGGCGAGCAGCGGCACGTCCCCCGTCGGCACCACCTCGCGCAACAGTTGACCTGCCGGACCGTACAGCTTGCAGTCGCTCAAGGAGTTCATTTCCAGATACGACCCGCTCTCGATCTCGACCGGGAAAACCAGCGTCTGGCCGGCGATCGTCAGCGAAGGGTTGATGAGCCGCGTCGCAGTCAGTGGGAGGGCTTTGATCGGGCTGAGGTAGCAGCACACTTCCTTGCCGACCGGCAGGTTGTTGTACCAGAGCCCGAGCGTTGCCACCTGGCTGAACTGAATCGACTCGCGATAGATGGAATAGATATTCCCGTAAGGCCAGCGGTAATCGGCATAGCGAGCGCCTTCCGGTTCGATCAGCTCAAAGTACCGCCAGCCCTGGAAATCGATGGGAATGTAGTGGTCGCTGATGGCCCCCGTAACGTGCTCAGGGCTGCGCAACTGAACGTTCAGCAGTTCCCCCTGGCCATCGCCGTGGACCCACAGTCCCAAAGCCTGGCGCGCATTCAGGTCGATCACCGGTGCAAACGGCTTCTCGATGCACGCCCAGGCCGCCGTGGGTGTCGCGTGTTGGCTGATCGCGGTGAACCGGCCGCTGGCGTCGCCGACCTTCACTACATCCCGTGCACTCGCGAGTTGAGCGGTGACTTGGCTCTGCGCGGTGTTCGAGCGGAAATCATCGGGTGACTGGAAATCGGCCAGCACTGGGTTGTCCGGCAAGTCATAGCTCCCGGCGGCCATCAGGGCGGCAATGCGCACGTGGAGCGGCTGCGGCTGATGGCGGTTGAGAACGAACCAGCTGCTGGTCGGCCCGCCGATCTCTTCGACGCGGTGCTGGTCATAGTTGGCGGGAGAGAACCGCCACCCAGTCTGGACATCACCGGTCAGCACGAATTCGTCACCCGGCACGCGCAGCCGCTGCTTGATCGAATCGGGTACCTGCTGTGAATGGCGCAGGTCTTCGTAGCGTTTGATCAGCGCGCCCAGGGGCCGCAAGGCGGGTGTGGTCTCGGCGTTCGTCGGATCGATGCCCATCAGGGCAAAGCCGGTGTCGGTGGCCAGGCATTTGCCCATCAGGTATTCGATGTCGTCCGCGTACGTCGTTTCGACCTGCGGCCCTGTCCAGCTCTTCAGCGCCCACCAGCCCAATTCGCCGGGCAGGAACATGCGACGACTGTTCTCGTTGTCGGCGCAGTGGATATCGACGAAACGCTTGTAGCTGCGGTTCGGATGATCCCAGGCGCAATAGCGCGACCGCACGCACCAGAGGTGGTGGTGAAAAGTGCTCATCTCCATCAATGCCGGCCGCCGCAGTCGCTGGACGATCTCGTAGGCAAACCGCGCCCCATAGTGCCAGGCGAACTGACCGCCCGCATAGGGATCCAGTACATCGGAACCGTCCAGAGCATCCAGGTAGATCATGTCAAAACCGCACGTGTTGAAGACCTCCGCAGTGCGGGCCGCGATTTCCGTGAACAACGTGGAATCGGCGTCGGGTGCGAACAAGCCGAAACACTCCTTCAGATGATGGACCTTGGCGCCTGCCGCGTGCGACGCGGGCCTGGTTCCCAAGGCCCCGCGCTGGCAGTTCCGGAATGAGAACGGAGGAGCGGAGGATACCTCCGAGAAGACAATCAGCTCCTCGTCGATGCGCAGAGTCACGCTGTTACGCACGAAGAACCCGGTAATCGTGGACACCTTTTCCGTGGATTCCACCACGGGCAGTTGCGTATCCGTTGGCGAGATGCCGCTGCTGAGTGTGAACGCAGCCTTGCTCGCCAGGCGTGCGTCGGCAACGGGAGTCACCCACGGGCAGGACTTGGCGATGAAAAACGCGTACGTGTGCAGGCCGGCTGCGATGCCGGAGGCATGCAGGCGGTCGATGGTCGCCTGCATGCTCTGCAGTCCCTGCGGGTACAGTTCGGGGTGCGGTTGCAGGTCGCCAAAACGAAAGGAATGGCCACCGTGAAAGTCGATCTGGGTCATGCCCAGACTGCGGGCCAATTCAATCCAACGGTCGACGTTCTTCTCAGTCACGCCATCAAAGTTGAACAGGTAAGAGCCGCGATTGATCGGTTCGTCGAGCGCCCAAGGGCCGCCTAGCCTGGAGTGTGGCAGTTCGGGGGCGGCCGACACCGCCTCCTGCAGTACGGCCCGCAGGTCGGACTGCGGACAGCCAATGACCGCCACCCGAGCACCGACCAGGCCGAATTGCGGATAGCAGGTAGCGCGCAGGACCCGATTCGCGCGCGGCAATTCCACTACGTTAGTCCGGAGATTCAGCGCGAGCGCGCACGCCGCGAACGGTTCTTCCGGCGTGGTCTGCAGGTTGAGCGTCACGTTCAGGAACACCAGTTCCTCGATGCCGGGACCGTCCGCAGCCAGGACCTCCAACACAAGGTGCCGTTTGGCGGAGGCGGTCTGAAGCACCACGCGCACACCCGACTTGCCGAATTCCAACTGCAGACGATCGTCCTGGCTCCGAACTGCGGACACGGGGTAAAGCTCACCCGCACAGCGCACCGTGGCGAAGGGAGCGGGTGACGAGACGTAGTTCGTTCCGGTTCGCTTGTCCACGAACTCGAGGACTTTCCCATCCGCCGACCAGGCACAACGCAGGCAGTCGTTTTCGAGCAGGGCGACACCGGTCGGGGCGACAGCATCCGATGACCAAGCGGGGGCAGTCCATCCGGCTGTTACCAGACCCGTACCGTCGCGCAGAAAGTCACGTCGTGTGTAATGTCTTCGCATCGCAAGGGTCCTCAATTGTGTTGGTGCCGGCGGAGAGACTTGCCACGGATGAACGCGGATGGCGGTTAAGCCCAGTGCGTATTCAAAGCTGGATCTCGAAGGTTGTCCAGCGTAGCGTGGGCTTCAGCCGCCGTCGTACTTCACGCGGGCTAAAGCCCGCGCTACGATCAAACACGCGCTTGAAGCGATTTCATCCGTAGCGGTGGCTTTAGCCGCCGTCCAAGATCCGGCATTACGGCTTGGTGCAAAAGAACTGCAACACCCTGCGAGCGAGCCATCGAAGCAAAGGGGCCGGCTCATCGCAGGAACTGGCGGAACGCTTCGTCCGCCCAAAGCTGTTCGGCCCATAATTGGTAGCCCGAATCAAGCGGGTGACTCGCGTCCGCATACGTATCGCTGGGGAGAACCGTGGCCATCCGGTGCGGAATGCCCTGCTCGCTGAGCCACTGCGCCACGACCTGCTTGCCCGATTGATAGGCGGCCGCACTGGCTGGCAACAACATGTGTTCGTTAAACGGGCCGACGACGACGAAGACACGGTTCTTCCGGTTGCGCAACAATTCCACGGCGCGGCGAAAAGACTCCCACTGCAGCGACGCAGTGAAGTCCACCCAGCGCAGATTGGCCGGCTTGATACCTTGCTTCATCCAGGGTTCCGCCGTGGGTACCGGTGAAGGCGGCTCATCCGGGGACGGCAGGACACGTGTGACGTTGCGCAGCGGATTTTCCCGGGGATGCTCGAGCGTCCAGGTTGCCCAGTCGGTTCCCCCCAGGTAGGCAATCTGCAGATGCCTGGCCCAACTCATGAACGTGACATTGCGTCCCACGACATTTCCCAATCGATCCGACAGCGGTTCCCGGTAACAGCGAATGCGCGGAAAGAACTGCGGCACCAGCGAAGGATGGTTGAACGCAAATTCCTTTTCGCTGGTCAAATCGTGTTGCGGCGAACTCATCCACAACGGATTGCAGTGGATCACCACGCGGCGGCGCGCGATGGCCTGACCGTAGCAGTCCACGAGTCCGGCCAGCGCAGCGGGGTGGATCCCATCGATTCCCAGGTTGTAGAAATTGTCCCCGCCGCTCAACTGGTTCAAATGCGCGGACAGCGTTTCGTCCTTGGAGACGTAGTGCCCCCAAATCACCGAGTCGCCGAGGACAATCGTCTGGTCGCCCTCGGACGGCTGTCGCGCATAACGCGCGAAGATCCAATAATCATCCCCCAGACGGAAAGGCACTCGCGTGTTCGTCACTACCGGGAGCGGTTCCATTCGGCTCCAGACCGCGGGAACCGCCGTGGTGACCACCAGCACCACCGCACTGACGATCAGCCATTGCCACGCGGACAGTTGAACCGCGTGCGCGGCAAACGGTGGTTGAGTCGCGGGTCCCGGCATGAAGTCACTCCTTGCTCGCGCTCATGTTCGCTGGCGGGGGCGCAGGCGCTCGGCGCACGCAGCGGAAGCCGATCGCATCCCGAGCGAAGCAGGCGTCCTGGAAGCCCGGATCCTCCGCGGCGCGACTCGACGACCGGCATTGCCGCGCGGTGCAGTTCCAGGCACCTCCCCGCAACACGAACCGTTCACCCTCGGGCGGTCCGGTCGGGTCAGCGGGAGGGCTCGATCCGTAGTAATCCTCAGCGTAGGAATCGTTGCACCATTCCGCCACGTTTCCGTGCATGTCACACAGGCCCCAGGGATTGGGACGCTTCTGGCCCACGGGATGGGTCTTCTTGCCGGCGTTCTCCCCGAACCACGCGTGATCTTTCAGCGAACGGCCATCAGAGCCGAACGAATAGTCCGCGGACGTGTTGGCTCGGCACGCATATTCCCATTCCGCCTCGGTCGGGAGGCGGTATCCATCAGCTTGAAAATTGCACTTCGCCGTCTGTTCGTCGTAGCATGGTTCCAACCCTTCGGCCGTGGATCGTTGGTTGCAGTACAGTGCCGCATCGGCCCAGCTAATCTGCTCCACCGGCAAGTCCGGACCTTTGAAATGGGAGGGATTGCCCAGCGCCAGCTTGTCGTACTGCTGCTGCGTGATCTCCGTACGATCGATCAGATAGGATTGCAGCGAGACGGCGTGTTCGGGTTGCTCATCGGCTTCTCCGGACGCGCTGCCCATCGTGAACTGACCTGCGGGGATCACGACCATCTCGGCACCCGTGGATGGAGACACGACCACGGGCAACGGTGCGACCGAAGGCGATGAGTCGGGCGATGATCGTGTCGCGTCGGCTCGCGGCGCGCACCCGCCGACCGCGAATCCCAGTACGACCAGCAACCCGCGTAACGGAAACGGCCAGCGTTGGGCGAGACTCTTCATTTCATTGCGCGGGTGGCAGGGCGGGCATCCAATCCGGTTCCTTGTTGGATTGCCCATCGTGAGTGATCTGTATCAGACGATCGGGCTCCGCGGTTGTGGCCACACAAATGTCCCAGCTCTCCGCGGTGGCGCCGATCATTTCGGGGGCGGGTCCCAGATTCTTGCGAGCCGGCCCGCGGCTGAAGGTGATGAACTTGCCATCCGGTGACCAGTCCACATGGTAGACCTCAATCGGCTTCTTGCTGCTGATGAGATCTCGCGCGCCGACGATCTTAGGGCCGCTCCAATCGATCTCCGCGGTGCGCAGCACGAAATCGCTGGCGCCCCACGCGACGTGCCGGCCATCGGTGCTCAAGTCCGGCCGGCAGCCCGGAATATCCAGGTTCTGCACACGGGTACCGGCAGCTTCAAATGCGATGATGGCATGTTGAAAACCCATGCCGCCGTGCACCGTGGCCACGAACCAGTTGCCGTCCGCCGACCAGCAGAGATTGTAGAGGTGATGCAATTGGTCGTTGGGATGGGGCGTCGCCTTGCCACTCGCCAGATCGTAGATCATCAAACCGCGGCTGGCAAAGTCCTTCAACGTGAACTCAGCGAACTCGCCAGGCAAGTAGGCAATGCGCTTCCCGTCGGGGCTCCAGCAGGGATCGCGCCCGTTGCGAGCAACCAGCGTGCGTCCGCTGCCGTCGCGATTCATGTAGTACACGTTGCGGCTCTTGTCGGCTTCGGCTCCCTCGTCCACCAGGAAACAGATGCGGCTGCCGTCAGGTGAGACGTGAGGGTACATTTCATTCGAGTCTGGAGTCCGTGTCAGGTTCACGTTTTGTGAACCATCAGCCCGGCACGTGAACAGGTCCCAGTTCCCGTCGCGGCGGCTCTCATAAATGATCTGGCCACTCGCTCCGCGCAGTTGGTCCTCGAACGCGCCCGACCAGCAGGCATCGGTCCCGAGGAAGGTGGTCAAGCAGCACAGATTGACCAGCCAGGTCAGGTGGCGCCGCGTCATGGTTTGGCTCCTGCAGAAGGATGGGGAGGAGTGTCTGCCGCCGGGTCGCCGGTCGAATTGCCGGCGGCGGCATCGGCTGCGGGGGCGTTGCGCACGCAGCGAAAGCCGTAGGCATCATAGCCGAAGCAGACGTCGGCCAGTCCGGGAGGCTGGCTGAAGCGCGCCGACGACCGGCAGACGTCGTCGGATGTCTTCCAGCTTCCTCCGCGCAGGACGCGCTCGTCGCCCGCAGCGGGTCCCTGCGGGTCGCTGGTCTCTTGGGCGTCATAGGCCTCGGCGTAATAGTCTTCGCACCATTCTGCGACATTGCCGTGCATGTCGTACAGGCCCCAGGCATTGGGCTCCTTGAGTCGCACCTCGTGCGTGGTGTTGGATGCGTTGTCCTTGAACCAGGCATGCTGCCCGCATTCTTGCGGGTCGTCGCCGAATGACCAGCGTGTCGTTGTTCCGGCGCGGCAAGCGTATTCCCATTCGGCCTCGGTCGGCAAACGATAACCGTTGGCGGCGCGATCGCGCTGCAGTGTCTTCGGGTCATAGCACGGCTGCAGGCCCTCGCGCAGCGATCGCATGTTGCAGTATTGCACCGCCCACACCCAGCTCACTCGTTCCACCGGCTTGTTGGAACCGACGGACTTGGCCGGGTTCTTTCCCATCATCGCCTGAAACGCGGCCTGCGTGACTTCCTGGCGGTCCATCAGGAAGCCGCTCACGCGCACACGACGCGCCGGCTGTTCATCGAACTCACCGTTCGCGTCCCCCATCATGAACTCGCCGGCCGGAACCAGCACCATCTCGATGCCTGCCGGGGAAGTGACGGTCGGATTCGCTGCGTTGGATTCCGCCGCAGAACGCGGTCCGGACGGTGGACTCGATCTCTCACAGGCCGCAAGTACGAGCAGCACCAGCACACCCGCGCTCGCGTACCGGGTGTTTCGCATGAACCGTTCGTTCGTCTGTGATCGCAGCATAGCGGGCTTTCAATGTTTCTCTGGAGAAGGCGGGGCCAAAAGAGTCTGCAGCTCGTTCTGAAGGCTGGCCCAACGATCGGTGGAGGATTGACTGTTGACCTGGAGTCGCCGCAGCAGTTGCCGCGCGGTGGCGAGTGTCCGGTCTTGTTGTGCGCCGAGTGTACGGAGCGTGACTCCGATCTTCTGCACTTCGTCCGCGGAATTGGGCTGACCGACCAGGGCACGGATGCTTTGAGCGAGGCGCGCGGCTTCGGCACTTGCCGCAGGGGCCCGCGAATCCCGTTTCAGAATCTGGTCCAGCCGATCAAGCTCGCGCTGCAGGGACGACCTCACGGCCGCATCGCCGGCATCCGTTGCCGAGGCTTCCAGGAGCTTCAGCAACTTCGGTCCCGCGGTGCGATACTGCTCGATCCGAGTTTCCATATGCGCTAGATGCGACGTCATGTTCTCGAGTCGCTGGCCAATCTCGTCGGCCGATTGCTTATCGCGTCTGCGGCGGAACAGCCGTTCGATTTCATCCATTACCGCCGCCGGTGTCGGGTCGCTCTCCGAGGCCAGCCCCTCGCTGCCGAGCAGGTACTGGCATGGTCCCACGCCCAACGTATTGCGCATCGCGTCCACAGGCAGCATCACGGTCAAGGGTGTGGTGCGGCTGCGGTCCATGGGGAACATGAGCAGCGTCCGAGTCGCCGCGCCGCTGGTCTTGCGCGGCAGCAACTCGGGCCCGATGCGCAGGACGGCTCGCCCTCCTTCTATCCGACAGGGGCAGTCGGCCGCTTGTCCCGCGGTGAGGGCCGATGCGGTCTCGGCGTCGCCGAAATACCAGGACGTCGAGTAGCCGTCGGGCTGTGGCAGATCAGCGCGCCATTTGGCGTCGAATGGCGGCTGCCAGGCGAGCGTCTGGTCTTGAGATGCGGTCACCTCCGCCAGCGGCGCGGCGTGCCAGAGATGCTGACCCTGCAACACGGCAATCCACAACGGCTGATCGGCGGGGCACGGGATCGCGCACCCGCGCCAAGCCTGCGCCGTGGCCGCCTGTTCCGGCAGTGGCCTGGCGCTCCGCGGCGCGTTGCCGCTCCACAGGGGCATTACCATGACGTCTTCGGTGCTCAGTTGCAGAAGCATGTTGTCGGTGGGAAGGAAAGCCATCCCCGCCGCGCGACCTTCAAACACATCATCGTTGCCAAAGAACCTCGGCACGACGAGGAAGCGCGGGTGATTCACGACCGCGACTTCCTCCACATTCTTCATCACGCGCACTTCGACGATGGGTTGTCCCGTGGTCAGACGCAGTTGCAGCGTGCCCGCCGCACCGGCCGAGAGTTCGAAATCGGCCTCAACAGCGACGGTACTTGGCGTGTTCTCCACAATGCGGAAGGAGGTGAGCCGGGATGCCGCCGCACTGCGGAACGCAACAGGGGCGACTTCCACACAGGGCTCATTCCGAACCGCCTCACGTCCGTAAACCTCGACGGTGGCGGCGCCTATTCGCAGAACCAGCGTGAGCCGGTCGTTGACCAGTGCCGCATCGCCGCGGAATGTGTGGCGGAGGTCGTCTTCGGCCAGCGGTGCCCACGCGGCCAATCGCGCAGCCACAGCGCCCGCGTACGGTTTCGTGGAACGTGTTTGGGTGTCCAGCACTCGAGTGAACGGCACGGCATCGGCCTGCGGTTCCGCGCCGCTGCACGCCGGTGTCCCGGTGAAGGGCCACCACCACGCCGCGCTGACGACGGCCGCGATGATACTCCACGATGGCAAACGACGTATTAACACCATGAGAGACGCTCGTTGGTTGCTCGGTACTCGTTCACGGGTCAGTGGGGGATTGGCGCATTTTTCGGCGGTCATGGTTTGCCGCCAGTACCAGACGCTGACCGAAAACATGGGCCGATCCCCGTCTCTTCACCGACCCGTGAACGCATACGTTGCTCGTTGGTTCCTGATTGTGAGTTTCCCCGTTCAGTCAACACCCTGTGACACTTAGGATCCGCGCTCCGATTGAGACCGCGCTCGACTGTGATTGTAGCGTGGGCTTCAGCCCACGTTGTACTTCCTTCAGCGCGAGTATTTCGGCACGCTCGCACCTCACGCGGGCTAAAGCCCGCGCTACGATTGAACGCCGCCTCGTAATTGCACAGGCTACTATTGCGCGGGGGCTAACCATCAGGACCTTTGTTGTTTTTCAAGTTCGACGACCAACGGGAGTGAGTTAGCGCATCTGCGCGGTAGCACCGATTTGGCTGGCGGTCCTACCGCCCTGATTCAGCGCCAGTCCGGGAACATGTCGGATCCGCCTTCCGTGACGCGAATCGGGGACCCGCCTTGCGCAGGGATCTTGTACAGTTCCCAGGGGCCGCGTTCGGAACTCCCTTGGCAGAAGACGATCCACTTGCCGTCGGGGCTGAAGCGGCCATACCGCTGCACGCCTCCGAAGGTCGTGATGATGCGGTTCTTCTTGCCGTCAGGCTGGATCGTGCAGATCTGCGTTTCGGTTTCGTAAATTAGCCGCTGGCCGTCCGCCGACCAGTGCGGTTCGCAGGCTCCTTTGCGGTCGTAGACGGTGAACGGATCGCCGCCAGCCACGGGAATGCGGAACACACCGTTGCCGGCGTCCCAGCGGCAGGCCAGCGCCAACTCGCGGCCATCGGGACTCCAGGCTGGCCCGCTGCAATGCGGCCAGTCCGGCGGTGAGACCACGCGTTCGCTGCCGTCGCTCAACTGGCGAATGACGATCTTGTCGTCACGCCGCAGCGCGATGGCGTCTCCCGCCGGCGACCACTCGGCCTGATCGCCGTCGCAGATGCGCTCCAGGGAAGAACCATCCAGATTCATGCGCCAGACACCGATGCGCGTGCCGCGCGTGGAAGAGAAAAGCACCTGGTGTCCGCGAGGATGGAACACCGGATCGACGTCGTTCTCGTTCTCCCCGCCGGTCGTGATTTCGCGCAAGTCGGACCCGTCAGGGCGAACGGTCCAGATGCGCCACGGACCACTCCGATCGCTGCAGAAGACGATGCGATCCAGCGGCTGATCCAACTCCGCGGTTTCGACTGCGGCGAGTGAACCGCACACGGCACAACTTGCGAGCAAGGCCCAGCAGACGAGCATAGTCGAACACCATCGCCGCATGGTCAGGTCCTCCGCCGAGTTCATTCGGGAAATACCCACAACAGATTAACCGCCGCTGCTGCCCGACGAAAGTGGTTCCGTGGCTCGCTCTATCAGATCGTGTATTCCGTGGCGGTTCTGCCGCTCTGATGCTAGACTGCTTGAGCCAAAATTGTCGCACGGCTCTCCGAGCCGTGATTGCTCGACTCGGAGAGTCGAGCGACGGTGGGCGTGCGCGGGTCGATACTCAACCGCGACTTGACATACCCTTTGGGGTACTGGATGGACACCCGATCCTTGCCGACATCTTGGTTGGGCAGTTGGCTTGCATTGCTCGGATGCATGCTGCCGGGGACTGTCTTCTCCCAGGCGGTGACGGAGAAAGCCGCCATCCGTCAGCCTGGTTCGGGGTCACTGGCCATTGGCGTGCGCGACACGTATCTTGCGGCCGCGCGCGAGTACGGCGCCCGGGAACTGCCCATCGGTATCTTTGATTCGGGCACCGGTGGGCTGGCGGTGCTGGAGGCCATTCTGCAGCTGGACGAGTTCAACAACGCGTCGCATGCGCACCAGCCGGCCGGCGACGGTCGCCCGGATTTTGCCGACGAACGGTTTGTCTTTCTCGCCGACCAGGCCAACATGCCTTACGGCAACTATCCGGCCGTAGGCAAGAAGCCCTTCCTGGTGGAGTTGATCGTCAACGACGCGGTCTTCCTGCTGGGCCGCGATTACGCGCGCGCCGCGCACGACACGGTGCTGGCACACGACAAGCGGCCGGCGAAGAGCGTCGTCATCGCCTGCAACACGGCGACGGCGCACGGCAAGTGCGACATTGAGTCGCTGATCGACCTGGCGGAAATCGATGTCCAGGTGGTCAACGTGATCGACGCCGGCGCGCAAGGAGCTGTGGACGTGCTGCGCCCGATGCGCGGGGGAACCGTTGGAGTTCTGGCGACAGTGGGGACTGTGAGTTCGGGCGCATATCCGGCGGCGATACAGCGTTGGGCGGAGCCGCACCACTTCGAACGCCTGCACGTGGTGCAACAAGGCTCGCTGGGATTGGCCGGGGCGATTGACGAGCTGCCGGATTTCGTGCAGCGGAACGCGGAGTCGCCGCGTGCGGGATATCGCGGACCGTCGCTGTCGCATGCCACCGCGCGCATCGAGCGCGCGTTCCTGCCGCGATATGATTTTGACTTCACCGCGGGCCGGATGCTGTGGGAAGGTGAGCCGGACAATCCGCGCGCGCTGCAAATCAACTCAGCGGAAAACTACGTGGCCTACGAGATGGTCAGCTTGCTGGAGACGCTGCGGCAGGAGCCCGCTGCCGGGCCCCTGGCGGTCGTGGTCCTCGGCTGTACGCATTTCCCCTATTGCCTATCGGAGTTTCAGCGCGAGCTGCAGCGATTACGCGACTATCAGGAAAACGGCCAGTTTATCTACCGCCCACTGATTGCGCCCGACGTGCAGTGGATTGACCCGGCGGAGATCACCGCGCGGCAGTTGTACGAGCGATTGGCTCAACAGCAACAACTGCGAACGGGCGCGGACTCCACCGCCGGCGGCCGCGGGGAGTTCTTTGTCACCGTGCCAAATCGCCTGCACGGCGGAGTGCAGCTCGATGCGTCGGGCGGATTCACCTATGAGTACAAGTACGGCCGCAACGCAGGAGTCAACTTCCAGGACGTGCGCGTGATTCCGCTGACGCAGCAATACTTCGACTCGCATACCGCGCAGCGCCTGCAGCAGCATTTGCCGTGCGTGTGGCGGATGCTCCATGAATTCAGCACTCACCAGAAGGAACCCGTACGATGAAGAGACTGTGCGCATTGCTGTTGTTAGGTGGGCTGTGGTGCGGCGAAATTGAGGGCGGGGCAGCGGCCCGTGCGGCTGAGCCGGAAGCCAGGCAGCGGCCGAATGTGCTGTTCATCGCCGTCGATGACCTGAACCATTGGGTCGGGTATCTGGGGCGCAATCCGCAGACGATCACGCCGCACATGGATGCGCTGGCGCAGCGCGGCGTGTGGTTCACGAGAAGCTACTGCGCGGCGCCCGTCTGCAATGGCTCGCGGGCCGCGCTGATGTCCGGGCGCCGGCCATGGAGCACAGGTGTTTACGACAACAACAACGACTGGCGCACCGTGATTCCCGAAAGCCAGCCCCTGACGACTGCCTTTCGCCAGGCGGGCTACTACGTGTGCGGTGCGGGCAAGATCTACCACGGGTCCTTTGAGCGATTCAGCGAGTGGGATGATTACCTGCGCAAGGAGAAGGGTGATCCCCAGCCGACGGGAGATACGGGCGTGGGGGGGATCAAGTTCGCGCCGTTGGACTGCAACGACGAGGACATGCAGGACTACCGGATTGTCAACTACGGTATCGAACAGCTGCAGAAGAAGCACGACAAGCCGCTGTTTCTGGCGGTGGGATTGCACAAGCCCCACATGCCCTGGAACGTGCCGCGAAAGTACTACGACATGCACCCGCTGGACAAGATCCAGTTGCCGCCCCACCAGGAAGATGACCTGGCGGATCTGCCGCCAGCAGCCGTGCGCATGGCCCGACCCGAAGGCGATCATGCCGAGATGCTCAAGTCGGGGCGCTGGAAGGATGCCGTGCAAGGGTACCTGGCCACCATTACTTTCTGCGACGCCATGGTGGGGCGGCTGATGGAGGCCTTTGACAAGTCGGCCTACCGCGACAATACGATCGTCGTCTTCTGGAGCGACCACGGTTGGCACTTGGGCGAGAAGCAGCACTGGCGCAAGTTCGCCTTGTGGGAGGAAGCCACGCGTGCGCCGTTCATCTGGGTAGTGCCGGGTCTGACGCCGAAGAACGCCAAGTGCGAGCGTACGGTCGATTTCATGTCGATCTATCCGACCTTGATGGAGCTGTGCGGGATTCCCACGCCCGCGCATGTCGAGGGCCGGAGCATCCGCGAACTGCTGCAGAATCCCACAGCCGCCTGGGACCTACCCGCCATCACCACGTATCGTTACTCGAACCACACGGTGCGCACCGAGGAGACGCGGTACACCCGCTACGCCGATGGCGGCGAAGAACTCTATGACGAGTCGCGTGATCCGTATGAGTGGAAGAACCTGGCGAATCAGGCCGAGGCGGCTGCCAGGAAAGGGGCGCTCGGCAAATGGCTGCCGCAGCAGAACCAGCCTGACATTGGTGGCAGGGAGGGCGGTGCGCAGAATAAGAAGAAGCAGGAGAGCAACCGCGCAAAGCGCAGGAAAGGGGCGTAGTATCGGCAGCGTAAGATCTGAATGAGTATGGACTGGAGCAGAAAGACTGCAACATCCTGCGCATCTGGCTGCAAACTGCGTCATCGAGAGCATTGTCAGCCTCGCCTTTCGTTCCGCCTCTGCCATCGTCGCCTTTCGCTTCACCTCCGCCATCGTCGCCTTTTACTCCGCCTCCAACATTGTCGCCTTTCGCTCCGCGAAAGTAGCGGACACAATCATTCAAGACTCGAATTCTCCATCACCTGGAACGATCTACCGTAAGCGTTCACGGGCCGGTGGGGGATTGGCGCATTTTTCGGCGTTGACGGTTTGCCGCCAATCCCGGACGTTGGCCGAAAACATGGGCCGATCCCCGTCTCTTCACCGACCCGTGAACGCATACCGATTTACCTCCTCTCGTCTCGCGAAGATCACAAAGTGGACGAAAACAGGCCAAGGCGCAGTCGCTCGGCAATTACCCCAGCCAGTTTCAAACCGGGTAGTTCAGATGCTTGGTGAGCTTTTCGATCCACGGGCGAATTTCGGCATCTCGGAGCATTTCCGACCACACTGGTCCCAGTCCGGTGCGATGGTGTTCATCACCTTTCGCACGCACGACTCAATACCGCACCAAATATTGCAGCGTTGGGAACGCGAGAAGCAAGACTGGATGGACCGCCGTGGCCATGCGGGACGCTGGTCTGACATCTTGCCCACGCTGGACACCCGGGAGCAGAACGAATTCAAGAAGCACTTCAATCGCTGCCGGGAAGACCTGCTGGATTAGTGCCACGGCGGATGCGCGCTACGTCAGCCGGAGTTAGCCAAGATCGTAGCCGATTCGTGATTGCACTTCGATGGCGATCGATACCGCATGGGTGATTTTGTGGTCATGCCGAATCACGTGCACC
>Ga0233425_10003512_pt1 | contig 28230 bp, 25 predicted proteins | sample Watercolumn_Towu_2_FD_181712 | JGI IMG/M metagenome (GOLD analysis project Ga0233425, IMG submission 181712) | Freshwater microbial communities from Lake Towuti, South Sulawesi, Indonesia - Watercolumn_Towuti2014_140_MG | ecosystem: Environmental > Aquatic > Freshwater > Lake | place...
CGCCATTCCCCTCACCCGGCTGCTTCGCAGCCACCCTCTCCCCTTGGGAGAGGGTTGCGCCCCGCCCCTCCATGGAAAAAACCTTCGATCCCGCCGCAATTGAATCGCGCATCCGCGACGCGTGGGAAGCGGCGCAAGCTTTTCGCGCCGGACGCCCCGAACGCGCGCAGGCCAAGCCCTATTCCATCGTCATTCCGCCGCCGAACGTCACCGGCAGCCTGCACATGGGCCATGCGCTCAACAATACGCTGCAGGACATTCTCGTTCGTTATCGCCGCATGAAGGGCGACGACGTGCTCTGGCAGCCGGGCACCGATCACGCCGGCATTGCGACGCAAATGGTCGTCGAACGCCAGCTCATGGAGCGCCAAGAGCATCGCCGCACGCTCGGGCGCGAAAAATTCGTCGAGCGCGTGTGGGAATGGAAGGCGGAGTCGGGCGGCAAGATCGTCGAGCAGTTGAAGCGGCTTGGCGCCTCCTGCGACTGGTCGCGCGAACGCTTCACGCTCGACGAAGGCCTGTCGCGCGCCGTCGTCAAAGTCTTTGTGCAGCTCTATCGCGACGGCCTGCTTTATAAGGACAAGCGCCTCGTCAATTGGGACCCCGCGCTGCACACCGCGATCTCCGATCTCGAAGTGCAGCAAATCGAGGTGAAGGGCCATTTGTGGCGCTTCAAATATCCGATCGTCGACGAAGCGGGCGAAGAGACGGGTGAGTTCATCATCGTCGCGACGACGCGGCCTGAGACGATGCTCGGCGACACGGCGGTGGCCGTGCATCCGGAAGACGAGCGCTACAAGGCGCTCATTGGCAAGCGCGTTCGTCTGCCACTGGTCGGCAGGCATATCCCGATTGTCGCCGACGAATATTCCGATCCAGAAAAAGGCACGGGCGCGGTGAAAATCACGCCCGCCCATGACTTCAACGATTTCGAGGTGGGCAAGCGGCACGGATTGCGGCTCGTCAATGTGCTCGATCCTCAGGCGCAAATGACGCTCGCGGCCAATGCGGAGTTTCACGAAGGCGTCGACTCTTCGCCCGAACTTGCGGCCACAGTGTCGGCGCTCGACGGGCTCGATCGCTTCGCGGCGCGCAAGCGCGTCGTCGAAATGATGGAAGAGCGCGAGCTGCTCGACGGGATCGACGATCATAAGCACATGGTTCCGCATGGCGACCGCTCGGGCGCGGTGCTCGAGCCGCGTCTCACCGATCAATGGTATGTCGACGCGAAGACTCTCGCGCAGCCGGCGCTCGCCGCCGTGCGCGACGGCAAAACGATTTTTGTGCCGAAGAATTGGGAAAAGACCTATTTCGACTGGCTGGAGAATATCCAGCCCTGGTGCGTGTCACGCCAGCTCTGGTGGGGCCACCGTATTCCAGCGTGGTACGACGAGGACGGCAACGCCTATGTCGAAGAGACCGAAGAGGCGGCGCTCGCCGCCGCGCGCGTCAAACTCGGCGACGGCGTGATGCTTACGCGCGACGAAGACGTGCTCGACACATGGTTTTCCTCGGCGCTCTGGCCCTTTTCAACTCTCGGCTGGCCGGAGAAAACGCCGGAGCTCGCGCGCTACTATCCGACGAACGCGCTCGTCACCGGCTTCGACATCATCTTCTTCTGGGTCGCCCGCATGATGATGATGGGGCTCTATTTCATGGGCGAAGTCCCCTTCCGCGACGTCTATATCCACGCGCTCGTCCGCGACGAGAAGGGCGCGAAAATGTCGAAGTCGAAGGGCAATGTCATCGATCCGCTTCACCTCATCGACGACTATGGCGCCGACGCGCTGCGCTTCACGCTCGCGGCGATGGCGGCTCAGGGACGCGACATCAAGCTTTCGACACAGCGCGTCGAAGGCTATCGCAATTTCGCGACGAAGCTCTGGAACGCCTCGCGCTTTGCAGAACTTAACGGCTGCGCGCGCGTCGCCGGTTACGATCCACGCGTCAATAAAATCACGCTCAATCGTTGGATCGTCGGCGAAGCGGCGCGCACGACGGCGGAGGTGAGCGCGGCGATCGAGGCCTATCGCTTCAATGATTCGGCGAACGCCGTCTATCGCTTTGTCTGGAGCGTCTTCTGCGACTGGTATGTGGAGCTCGCGAAACCGCTGCTGCAAGGCGCCGATGGCGCGGAAAAGGATGAGACGCGCGCGACGGTCGCCTTCGTTCTCGACCAGATTTACGCGCTGCTGCATCCTTTCATGCCCTTCCTCACCGAGGAGCTGTGGGCGATCAAAGGCGCTGACGGCCCTAAGCGCCAAAGCCTGCTGGCGCTCGCCGCCTGGCCGTCGCTCGCAGGGCTCGAAGACGCCGAGGCCGAACAGGAAATCGGCTGGGTTGTCGACCTTATTTCAGAAGTTCGCTCGCTGCGCGCGGAGATGAATTTGACGAGCGAGACGGAGCTTTTGCTCATCGGCGCCGATGCGGCGCTGCAAGAGCGCGCCGCGCGCTGGGATGAGACGATCAGAAAGCTCGCGCGCCTTTCGCGCATCGGCTTTTCCGACTCCGCGCCGAAATCTTCCGCGCAGCTTCTCGTGCGCGGCGGCGTCGCCGCCATGCCGCTCGAAGGCGTCATCGACCTTAGCGCCGAAAAGGCGCGGCTGGCGAAAGAGATCGGCAAGCTCGAAGGCGAGTTGAAGAAGCTCGACGCCAAGCTCGCCAATGAGGGCTTCCTCGCCAAGGCCGACGAGGAGGTGATCGAAGAGCACCGCGAACGGCGCGAGGAGACCGCGGCGCGCATCGACAAGCTCAACGCGGCGCTTGCCCGACTATGCTAGCGAGCGGCCTTCTCGACGACGCCGATGATCGGGCCCATCGTGGGCATGAAGCGATCATGGCGCGACAGCGACGGCGCATAGAGTCCCGAAGCCGAACCGCCGTCGAGAAAGAGCGCGTCCTGGCAATGCAGACGATCGCGAAAGAGTCGTGCGAACTCGTAAAACGTCGCCGGCCGGTTGGAGATCGCGAAACGCGCGATATGGCCGTCCTGGACGCAGACGCCATTGCGAAACTTTTCCGACATGCCGTCTTCGTGGATACGCGGATGAATACGCCCGCCAATGACCAGCATCGGTCCTGACTGAGTCGCGAACTGCGCGCGCTGCCGGCTCTTCAGGAAGCGCGCCGTCTCGCTGACTCCGGCGCGCGCGCCGTCGATCCAGAAGACGCCATTGGGCTTCATGTGGAAATTGCCGGGGCCGTGACGCGTATTGGCGCCGTTAAGCGTGCGGCCGTTCTCGATATAGAGGCCGACCGGCGCGCGGTCTTCCGCATACATGCCGGCGTTCATCGCGAAGACGAGCGTCTCGCCCTTGCTGGCGAGCGCGCTCGCCAAGCGGGAGAAGTCGCCATAGGTCTCGCCTTTTTCGTCGCGCAGAAAAAGCCGAATGTCGCTCTTGCGCGTGTCGAAGCCGCACACTGTGTAGGCGACGCCGCTTTCCTCGACTTCCGCGCAAGGGCTAGCGCCTGCGATCGCTGGCGGCGAAAGGAGCGCCAGCGCAGCCGTCGCTAGCATTCTCAAGAAGCTTGAGATCGCGCGCTTCTTCAATCCCGCTTCGAACAACGGAGCCTCCTTCCTTCCTCGCTTTAGCGCAATGTCATTCCCGGCGGGCCGCAGGCCCGACCGGGAATCCAGAGCAACGCCAGGAACGCTCAAATCCCCCTGGATTCCCGATCGCGCTCCGCGCGTCGGGAATGACATCCGCGACAAGCGTTTTGGCGCCCGGTTTGAAACCTCGCCGCCGCACGTCTAGATAAACGAAACCGCAAAAGCGGCGCAAAAATCCGCGAAGCAGGCTGGAGAGCCGATTGTCCCATTCCATCACCGAAGCCATCGAGGCCGTGGCTCGAGGCGAGATGGTCGTCGTCACCGATGACGACGACCGCGAAAACGAAGGCGATCTCGTCGTCGCCGCGTCGCTCTGCACGCCGGAGAAGATGGCCTTCATCATCCGCCATACGAGCGGAATCGTCTGCGCGCCGCTCACGATCGAGGAGGCGCGCCGTTTCCATCTCGCGCCGATGGTCGCGGAAAATGACGCGCCGCTCGCGACGGCCTTCACCGTCTCCGTCGACGCGCGGCACGGGCTCACCACCGGCATTTCCGCCGAGCAGCGCTGCAATACGGTGCGCGCGCTCGCTAACGGCAATATGGGCGCCACCGATTTCGTGCGGCCGGGCCACGTCTTCCCGCTGATCGCCAAGGACGGCGGCGTGCTGATGCGCTCCGGGCACACGGAAGCGGCGGTCGACTTGTGCAGGCTCGCCGGCCTGCCGCCGGTCGGCGTCATTTGCGAACTCGCCAATGACGATGGCACAGTGATGACCGGCGGCCAGATCGAGCAATTCGCCAGCGCGCATGATCTCAAACTCGTGTCGGTTTCCGATCTCATCGCCTTCCGGCAGGCGCGCGAGAAACTCATCGAGCGCGTCGCGACCTTTCCCGTTGCGACAGAGGCAGGCGAAATGATCGGCCACGCCTATGTGACGCCGTTCGACAGCGTGCAGCATTTCGCTTTCGTGCTCGGCGCGATCGGCGACGGACGCGACGTGCCGACGCGCCTGCATCGCGCCGACATTATCTCCGACGTGATGTGCGGCGCGCCGACGATCAAGAAGACGCTGGCGCGCTTCGCCCGCGAAGGGCGCGGCGTGCTCGTCTATCTGCGCGACGGCGCCGCCGGCGTGCCGGCGAATATCGTGGGACGCCAAGAGGATCAGGAAAAGGCCGAGGAAACGCGCAAGCGGCAATGGCTGGACGTCGGGCTCGGCGCGCAGATTTTGAAGGATCTGGGCGTTTCGTCGATTCGCCTGCGCTCCTCGTCCTCCCGCCCACGCGCTTTCGTTGGGCTCTCGGGCTTCGGGATAGAGATCACTGCGGTGGAGCCGGTGGAGTAGCGGCTGCTGACGCCGCCATTACGCGGCTCCGGCCGTCATGCCCGCGCTTGTCGCGGGCGTCCACGCCGGAAATTCTGATCTGGATGGCCGGGACAAGCCCGGCCATGACGCGCTCTTTGGCCTCACTTCGCGCGCGGATGGGCTGACTTATAGGCGTCGAGAAGCCGCGCCTTGTCGACGGCGGTATAGATCTGCGTCGTCGAGAGCGAGGCGTGGCCGAGCAATTCCTGGATCGTGCGCAAATCGCCGCCGCGTCCGAGGAGATGCGTCGCGAAGGAATGGCGCAGCGCATGCGGCGTCGCGCTCTCCGGCAGGCCGAGCCCCCCGCGCAGGCGCTGCATCGCCAGTTGCACGATGCGCGGCGACAGCGGGCCGCCGCGCGCGCCCACAAAGAGCAGACCGCCGGTGAGGTCATAGGGGCAGATGGCGAGATAGGCTTCGATCGCCCAGCGCACCGGCGCGATCACCGGCACGGTCCGGCTCTTGCCGCCCTTTCCTAAAATCGTGACTCGGTCGATAGCGCCGACTGGCGCCTCGGCGCTCCCGATCGACAGCGCCTCGGAAATTCGCAGCCCGGCGCCGTAGAGCAGCGCCAGCACGGCCGCGTCGCGGGCGATGATCCAGGGCTCGCGCGCCTCGCCCGCCCGTTGCTCGGGGTCGACGATGTCGCGCGCGTCAGTCACGGTGAGCGCCTTGGGCAAGCTATGCGGGCGCTTGGGCGGGCGCACGGCGCCAAAGACATCCGTGCGGGCGAGGCCCTTTTTCTCGAGGAATCGCAGAAAATTGCGCACTCCGGCGAGCGCCCGCAGCAGCGAACGGCTCTCCAGTCCGTCGCGGCGACGTTTAGCCAGAAAAGCGCGCAGGTCGGCCGGCTGCAGAGATTTAAGTTGAGCGGCGCCGGGCCGCTCTCCGAGATGATCAGTCAGAAAGGAGAGAAACGCGGCGAGGTCCCGACCGTAAGCCTCGATGGTATGCGGCGAGCCGCGCCGCTCGCCGGCAAGATAGCGCAGCCATAGCGCCGCTTCCTCGGCGATCAATGGCGCGGCGGAAAAATGGGAGGCGTCGGGAAGCGGTTTCTGTCTCGGCGCTCTAAGGGACGAATCGCGCATGGCGCGACTATTGCCCCAAGAATATAAACAAAGGCCCGACGCGGCTATTCGCCCGCCTTGATCTCCGCCTTCGCCTTGGTCAGCATTTCGTCCATGGTGCGGCGGATCTGATGCTCGGACTGGTTCACGCCGGCCGCCTCGAAGTCCCTCTTGACCTGAGCAACGACCCGCTCGTCGGCGTCGGCGGCGACTTCCGCCGCGACGAGCGACTCGGCGTAAGCCTGCGCCTCGGCGCCTGTTTTTCCAAGTTTTTCGGCCGCCCAGAGGCCAAGCAGCTTGTTGCGGCGCGCCTCAGCGCGAAACTGCAGCTCCTCTTCATGGACAAAGCGTTTTTCGAAGGAGTCTTCGCGCTGGTCGAAAGTGCTCATGTCCATCCTCGGCCGGGTTGTTCTTTGAATAGGCTCGATAAGGGCTCGGCAGGCCAATGCCGTTTCGGCGTCGGCCCGATATAGGCGTATTCGCACGCAAAGCCAATGCCGGAAAGCGCAGTCCTGGCCGATGGCGAAAAGCACGAATTTTAGGCGCGTTGTATCGTCTTTCCCTTTGCGATAGAGTGCGATGTCGGCTTGTCACTGGCCGCCAAAGACGCTAGGACCGCCGTATCCGCGGCTAGGGCGCGCGCCCGCCGCCGCTCCCTGAGGGCCGCCCCCCAAGGGCGGCATGCGTACACACACTTCGGAGGAGCGACGACCCGCCATATGGACTTCCTCAAGCCCCGGTTGATCCCAATGAACCGCCGACGCCGCATCTATGAGGGCAAGGCCAAGGTCCTCTATGAGGGCCCGGAGCCCGGCACTTTGATTCAGCACTTCAAAGACGACGCCACGGCCTTCAATGCGAAGAAACATGAAGTTATCGACGGCAAGGGCGTGCTCAACAACCGGATATCCGAATATATCTTCCAGCATTTGAACAGCATCGGCGTGCCGACCCATTTCATCCGCCGGCTGAACATGCGCGAGCAGCTCATCCGCGAGGTGGAGATCATCCCGCTCGAAGTCGTCGTGCGCAATGTCGCGGCGGGCTCGCTCGCCAAGCGCCTCGGCATGGAAGAAGGCACGCAGCTGCCTCGCTCGATTATCGAATTCTACTATAAGAACGACGCGCTCGACGACCCGATGGTGTCCGAGGAGCATATCACCGCCTTCGGCTGGGCGACCCCGCAGGAGATCGACGACGTCATGGCGCTCGCCATTCGCGTCAACGACTTCTTGTCAGGCCTCTTCCTGGGCGTCGGAATCCGCCTCGTCGACTTCAAGATGGAATGCGGTCGGCTTTGGGAAGGCGACATGATGCGGATCGTCGTCGCCGACGAGATTTCGCCCGACTGCTGCCGGCTGTGGGACATGAGGTCGAACGACAAGCTCGATAAGGACCGCTTCCGCCGCGACTTGGGCGGACTGGTCGAGGCCTACACGGAGGTCGCGCGCCGTCTTGGCGTGATGCAGGAAAACGAGACTGTCCGCGCCGGCGCGCCGAAGCTCGTGCAGTAGAAGATTCCAAAAAGGGTCGCCATGGGCGTTCCCCATCTCGATTCAGGACCAATGCGCGCGGAGGAATTCTTCGCGTTCACCGCCACGCGCCCCGATGAAGAAAAATGGGAGCTGATCGAAGGGGAGCCGGTCTTGAACGCGTCGGCCAGCCGTTTGCATCAGAAGATCATCGGAAACCTATTTTTTGTCCTGATAGAGCTCTCTCGTCAAAAAAATTCCGAGTGGGAGGTCATCCCGGGGATTGGCGTGCGCCTGTCGGAATTAAGCGTTCCCGTTCCGGACCTGCTGATCCGACCGAACGATGATCTTCAGGGCGTCGAATGCGACGACATGATCATCGCGTTTGAGGTTCTTTCGCCGTCGACGGCGAACAAGGATCTGCGTTGGAAGCGGAAAGCCTATGCGACCCTGCCCTCGCTCGCTCAGTATGTGGTGGTCGCGCAGGATGCGCTTGAAGTCGTGTCCTTCGATCGCGCCAACGGCTTCGCCGAGCGCCGCTTCGAAACGGCTGAGAGCGAACTCGACCTGCCCGTCATCGGCGCGCGCGTGAATTTGCGCGAAATCTATCGCGGCACAGGTCTGCTCTAACGCGGCTTGCGCTTCACGCTTCGAGCCAGTAACCGTTCCACAAATCTCTGGAAATTGGGACAGCGCATGAAAGCCCGCGTCGTCGTCACTCTCAAATCCGGCATCCTCGATCCGCAAGGCAAGGCGATCGAAGGCGCGCTAAAGTCGCTCGGCGTCGAAGGCGTCGCGAGCGTCAGGCAAGGCAAGGTGTTTGACGTGGAGCTCGCTGGCGCCGACGCCGGCGCCGCCAAGGCTCAATTGCAAACGGCTTGCGAGAAGCTGCTCGCCAATACCGTGATCGAAAACTACCAGATCGATGTGTGACGCGATCGACGGCAGTCGGGCTTCGGCAGTCGGACAAGCGCCGACCTGCCGACTGCCGACCTGCCGATTAGGACATGCCCATGAAAGCCGCCGTCGTCGTTTTCCCTGGCTCCAATCGCGAAGGCGACATGGCGCGCGCGCTGAAACAGGCGACAGGGCGGCGGCCGTCGATGCTGTGGCATGCCGATCACGAGCTGCCCGCGGGGACTGACCTTGTCGTGTTGCCCGGAGGCTTTTCCTACGGCGACTATTTGCGCTGCGGCGCTATCGCCGGCCGCGCCGCCATTATGGACGCCGTGCGCGCGCACGCCGCGCGCGGCGGACTCGTGCTTGGCGTCTGCAATGGCTTCCAGATCCTTTGCGAAAGCGGCCTTCTGCCTGGCGTGCTGATGCGCAACGCCAATTTGCGCTTCGTCTGTCGGATGCAGCATCTCAAGGTCGAACGAAATGACACCGCGTTTACGCGGCATTACGCCAAGGGCCAGATCATCGAAGTCTGCATTGCGCATGGCGAGGGCAATTACGAAGCCGACGACGCGACGATCGAGCGGCTTGAGGGCGAGGGCCTTGTCGCCTTCCGCTACTGCGATTCCGCCGGCAATGTGGGCGGCGAGGCCAATCCCAACGGCTCGCGCAACGACATCGCCGGAATCTATTCGGAGAAGCGCAATGTGCTCGGCCTGATGCCGCATCCGGAAAATCTCATCGACCCGCTTGTCGGCGGAACCGACGGCCGCGCCTTGTTCGAGAGTCTCGCGAGCGCAGCGTGAACCGAAGAAATGCTGAGCACGTCATTCCCGACGCGCGCTCTGCGCGCTCGGTAATCCCAAAGTCCAATGAACTCGGGTTAAGACCCTGGATTCCCGGTCAGGCCTTTGGCCTGCCGGGAATGACATTGCGCAAACAGAATTAACTCGACTACGGGTCGATCGGCGCTAGGAAGAACCCGCAGTTCTCAGATCACACGTCGTCCTGCCTGGTTTTCTCCGACACGATTCACATCATGCTCCTGACGCATAACAAATTCCGGCAGATCCCGATGGTCACATCTGGGAAATCATGTGGATGGACGATGAAGCGGCTACAAAGGCGTGCCAACGTGAAGGAGCGGCGCAATGAGCTATGTCGACGGTTTCGTAATCCCCGTGCCCGCGGGCAATAAGGAAGAGTACCGCAAAGCCGCCGCGCAGATGTGGCACATCATGAAGGAGTGGGGCGCGCTACGCGCCGTCGAATGTTGGGGCGACGACGTGCCCGACGGCAAGGTCACCGACTTCAAGCGCGCCGTCGCCGCCGAGAGCGGGGAAAGCGTCGTGTTCTCGTGGGTTCTATGGCCCTCCAAAGACGTGCGCGACGCGGCTCACAAAAAAATGCACGAAGATCCGCGCATGAAGGACATGCCGATGCCGTTCGACGGCAAGCGCATGATCTTCGGCGGATTCGAAATCCTGATGGACGAAGGCGAGGGCTGACTATCGTCGCGCCGCGCTGGCGACGCGCCACAGCGCGCGCTCAGCCTCCATTAGCGCGACGCCGGCGTTGGCGCGCGCCCGCGTCTGCGCGGCGCGCAGCGGCTCGATCAGCGCGCCAAGACGCGCCGACGACCAGTGCTTGAGCTGCTCCTCCATCAACGCGCGATGCATGAAGCCAAAGCCTGCGCGCATGAGCGCCGAGACGCCGGCGTCAGGACGCCCGCCCTCGCGCTCCATGGCGAGACGGGCGCGATGCAGCGCCACGGCGTAGCGCAGCGCGCCGAAGAGAAGCTGCGAGGCGTCGCCGTCCTGTGCAAAATAGGCGTCAAGCGCCCCGCCGATATCGGGGTTTCCCGCGAACGCCGCCGTGACGACGCGATCCGAGGCAATGTTCGAGGCGTGCGCGACAATCGCTTCGACGTCCTTCGCCTCGACATGCTCGCGGCCATGCATATAGAGCGCGAGCTTTCCAAGCTCGGCGCGGCTCATCAGCCGGTCTTCCCCGAGCGCGCCTAAGAGCAGGCTGCGCGCCTCGGGGCTGGCGACAAGGCCGGCGTCGCGCAGGCTGCGATCGATCAGCGCCTGCAAATCCGCTTCAGCGTCGGGCTGACACTCGATTGCCGCGCCCTGCTTTGCGCCCTCAATAAGCTTGCGAAGCGGCGAGTCGCGCCTGAGCGCGCCGGCGGTCAATACGACCGAGCAGTGGGCCGGCGGCGCGGCGATGAGCGACGCAATCGCCGGAATCACCGATTTTGCGCCGGTCTCGACGAGGATGGCGCGCCGTCCGCCGAAGAGCGGCGTAGTGTTCGCTTCGTCGAGCAGCGCAAGCGGGTCGGACGCGACCGCATCGCCGCTCATTTCGACGAATTGGAATGGATCGTGGCGGTCGTCGACGCGCTTGTCGACAAGGCCAAGCGCGCGCTCGCGCACCATGCCGGCATCGGAGCCGAAGACGAGGAAAAGAAAGACGCCCTCGGGCGGCGCGGCGATGAAGCGTTCGGCGTCGCGACTCCTGACCGCCGTCATGATGCGCTATAGCCCGCTTCTCCCATCAATTGGGGACGACGGGCGGCGGGGCGGACGACAAGCGCGCAGCCATCACGGTCGCAATCCGGGTGCGGATCGATTCGGCGATGACCCGCGCGTCGCGAATCTCTGCGTCGCGCGCGGCGCGCACATTGGAGAAGCGGTTCGAGAAACGATCGTAGCTTGCAATGTTGAAGGCGATGCCCTTCGTCACTTCGACCTCGCCAGGGATGGTGATAAGCCGATATTCGGCGTCGACGATCACCGTCGCCGAAGTGGCGCGACCCGTCACCGTGTCGAGGATCGGCGTCTGGACGCGCTCGCGGAGCGTAACCATCAGCCGATAACGCGGCGGCGGTTGCGAGCCGGTGCCGTTCAAGCCGAAGATCAGTTCGTTTCGGACATAATGTCCGAGCTGCAAGGGAATTTCGTCGACCGCGATCGATTGAAGCTCGGCCGCCAACGGCGAGGCGTCAATGCCGGGCGCTATTGGCGCGTAAAGCGGCTGCAGGCAGCCGGCAAGCGGCAGGACGAGAACCGCCATGCATAGAACCGTCACATGCCGGAACAGGGCACTTGGCGGCCGGCAATCGGCAGTAGGACGACCGCCGACTGCCCACCTGCCGACCGCCGTTTTCCTAAACGACCACATTGACGATCCTTTTCGGGACGAGAATGAACTTCTTTAGCGGCTTGCCTTCCATGGCGCGCTGAACGCCATCTTGCGCCAAAGCCTCTTTGCGAATCGTTTCCTCGTCGGCGTCATGGGCGACGAGAATTTCGGCGCGCTTTCTGCCGTTGACCTGCACCGGCAGGCTTATCATCTCCTGCGCCACAAGGGTAGGATCGGCCGCCGGCCAGAGCGCCTCAACAACCAGGCCTTTGTGGCCCAAATCGGCCCAGCATTCCTCCGCGACATGCGGCGTCATCGGCGCGACAAGTCGAATGAGCGCGTCCGCCGCCTCGCGGAAGGCGAAGGCGAGGTCCGCCGGGACAGGCGTTTCCGTCACGGCGTCAAGCGCGCTCGTCAACTCATTGGCGAATTCGCGGATGCGGGCGATGGCGCTATTGAAGCGCAGCCGCTCAATATTTTCGCTCGCCTGCGCGATCGAACGATGCGTCGCCTTGCGCACGGCGAGCGCGAGATCGTGAAACGCTCCCGGCGGCTCAGCCCCGACGGGCGCCGCGACCCGTCCCAATTCGCCGGTCAAGCGCCACAAGCGTTGGACGAAACGCCATGCGCCCTGCGCGCCCTCGTCCGACCAGATCACGTCGCGATCGGGCGGGCTGTCGGACAAAACGAAGAGGCGCGCCGTATCGGCGCCATAGCTCGCGACGATATCATCGGGATCGACCGTGTTCTTCTTCGACTTCGACATTTTTTCGATCGGGCCGATTTCGATCTCGACGTCGCCGTCGGTCAGAAATGCGCAGCGGCCCCCTTCCTTCGCCTCGATGCGAACCTCGTAGGGCGCGACCCATTGGCCGTCCGGCGCGCGGTAGGTCTCGTGAACGACCATGCCCTGGGTGAAAAGCCCGGCGAAGGGCTCGGCGACCGCGGCATGGCCGCTGTCGCGCATGGCGCGGGCGAAGAAGCGCGAATACAAGAGATGCAAAATCGCGTGCTCGATGCCGCCGATATATTGATCGACCGGCAGCCAGCGCGCGAGCGCCTTGGCGCCCGCCGGCGCCGTCTCGTTATGCGGGTCGGCGAAGCGCGCGTAATACCAGGACGAATCGACAAAAGTGTCCATCGTGTCGGTCTCGCGCCGCGCTAGAGCGCCGCAAGAGGGACAGGGAACGTTCTTCCAGCTCGGATGTCGATCTAGCGGATTGCCGGGCTGGTCGAAGGAGACGTCCTCGGGAAGCCGCACCGGCAAATCTGCCTCGGGGACCGGAACCGGCCCACAGGTCTCGCAGTGAATGATGGGGATCGGGCAACCCCAATAGCGCTGACGCGAAATCCCCCAGTCGCGCAGCTTGAAATTCACCTTCCGCTCGCCTTGCGGCCGGTCGAACAGCGCCGTCGTCGTCAAACGGTTTGCGACCTCCTCCTTCGCCTGCGGCACGGTGAGCCCGTCGAGGAAATCCGAATTGACGAGCCTCCCGTCGCCCTCAAAAGCTTCGCCGCTTTCGGCGATCTGCTTTTCGAGCTCTCGGGGTTCGAGGCTCTCCGGGCAGACCACGACCTTGAAGCCGAGCCCATATTTCGTTGCGAAATCGAGGTCGCGCTGGTCATGCGCCGGACAGCCGAAGATCGCGCCCGTGCCGTAGTCCATCAGGATGAAATTCGCGACATAGACGGGCAGCGTCCAATTCGGGTCGAAGGGATGAACGACGCGTAAGCCAGTATCGTAGCCCCTCTTCTCGGCGGTCTCGATGGCTTCCGCTGACGTCGCGCCGCGACGACACTCTTCGGCGAAGGCGGCGAGCGCAGGGTCCTTCTCGGCCGCGGCCTTCGCCAGCGGATGGTCGGCGGCGAGCGCGACGAATTTCGCGCCAAAGAGCGTGTCGGCGCGGGTGGTGAAGACCTCGACCTCTTTCTCCTCCCCAAGCGGCTCGGCGAGCGCGAAGCGCACCAGCATGCCTTCCGAGCGCCCAATCCAATTGCGCTGCATGAGCCGCACCTTGTCGGGCCAGCGGTCGAGCGTATCGAGCGCCGTCAACAGCTCTTCAGAATAGGACGTGATCTTGAAGAACCACTGCGTCAGCTCGCGCTGCTCGACGAGCGCGCCCGAGCGCCAGCCGCGCCCGTCGATGACCTGCTCATTGGCGAGCACGGTCATGTCGACCGGGTCCCAGTTCACCTTCGACTTCTTGCGGTCGACGATGCCGGCTTTGAGAAAGTCGAGAAAGAGCTTCTGCTGATGCTTGTAATATTCGGGATCGCAAGTCGCGATCTCCCGCGACCAGTCGAGCGAGAGCCCCAGCGTTTTGAGCTGCGCCCGCATCGCCGCGATATTGGCGTAAGTCCATTGCGCGGGATGCGCTCCGGTCTGCGCCGCAGCGTTTTCGGCGGGAAGGCCGAAAGCGTCCCATCCCATCGGGTGCAGGACGTCGAAGCCCTTGGCGCGCATGAAGCGCGCGATGACGTCGCCCATCGAGTAATTGCGCACATGGCCCATGTGCAGCCGGCCCGAGGGATAGGGGAACATCTCGAGCACGTAATATTTGGCGGCGCCTGGACGATCGCCTGACTTAAAAGATTGTTTTTCTTCCCAAATCTTTTGCCAGCGCGGCTCCGCATCGGCAAAATTATAGCGTTCGGGTCTCATCTGGCTGGCGCGTCCGGTCAAAATTCTTTCTGGAGTGCGCCTCTAATGCCGGGGGGTCGGAGGGATGTCAAAGGGCGGATGTCGTCCGCCCAGACATGAAAATTCAAGGGGCCGTTTGGCGGCCCCTTGCATTTTTCCCGCACTCAAGCCTTCGCCGACAGGCCGACGGTGATCCAGCTGACGCCCTCGAAGATCAGATTGATCGCGAGGAAGAGCCCAAGGATATAGAGGCCTGACATCGGCCACTGCGCCAAGATCATACCGCCCAGCACGACGCTGATCAGACCCGAAAACGCCACGAGGCCCCAGGGGCCGACGTCGCGAATGTGCCAGGCGAGGATCAGTTTGAACACGCCGGCGACGATCAGCGCGACGCCGATAATCGCCGTCAGCGACACCGCCGCCAGCAACGGATCGCGAAAGACCAGAAAGCCCGCGACGATCGTGATGAGGCCGATCACGCCCCACAGCAGCGCCCTGGTCCAGGGCCGGATCTGAACGGCGGTGATGATCTCCATGGCGCCGGCGACGAGCATCGCCGCGCCGACGTAAAACACGGTCACGAGCGTGGCGGTCGTGACATCGTAGAGCGCGAACAGGCCGCCAATGAGCATCAGCGCGCCAAGGGCGACGATCCATCCCCATTTGCGGCGCAGATGATGCAGATGCATCGTGCGGTCTTCATAAACCAGGCTGTCATTGACCATTGTCGGCCTCCAATGCTGAGGAAATGATCACTGGTAGGGCGGGAGCGTTTCTCAATAATGAACGTCGCGACGATCCCGCATCTTTAGCCCCGCCGGGGGCTTAACGCGCCGAACTCGACGAAGTTCCGCACTGCGAAGTTGCATGAGATTTGGCGCTTGACCCTGACGCTGAAATGGCGATTTTCGCGGGCCATGGGAGCCGCCGATCGCCTGGAGTCAACGTGCGACGCGATTCGCCGCGCCGCACTCGATTGCGGCCGCGACCCTCGCTCCATCCGCCTCGTCTGCGTCACCAAGACCTTTCCGGCCGAGGCGGTCGTTCCCTTGCTTGAGGCCGGCCACCGCATTTTCGGCGAAAACCGGGTGCAGGAGGCCGCGGCGAAGTGGCCGAAGTTGCGCGAAAAATATCCCGATATCGAACTGCATCTCATCGGCCCGCTGCAGTCGAACAAGACGCGCGAGGCGGTGGAGCTTTTCGACGTCATAGAGAGCGTCGACCGGGAGAAGATCGCGAAAGCGCTCGCCGAGGAAATGGACAGGACAGGCAAGCGCCCGCGGCTTCTCGTGCAGGTCAACACCGGCGCGGAGCCGCAGAAAGCCGGAGTCCTTCCCGAAAACGCTGACGGCTTCTTGGCCGCCTGCCGTGATGATTACGGACTGCAAATCGCAGGGCTGATGTGCGTCCCGCCGGTCGACCAGCAGGCCTCGCCGCATTTCGCGCTCCTCGCCGACATCGCTTCACGCAACGGGATCGGCGAATTGTCCATGGGCATGAGCTCGGATTTCGAACTCGCGATTCAACTCGGCGCGACCTATGTCCGGGTCGGCTCGGCGATCATGGGCGAGCGGGAATATTCAGCCTCTCCGCCTGCGACAGCGACTGGATGAAGAAAACGCGCGCTCACCCTCTCCCATTGGGAGAGGGTGGCTGCGAAGCAGCCGGGTGAGGGGTTTGAATCTCTGCGAGATCGCACCATTGGAAAGAGAGGCTCTTGCCCCTCACCCCGGTCCCTCGGACCGACCCTCTCCCAATGGGAGAGGGTGAGCACGCCCTCGATTCGGCTCATCTCAGCGGCGCCTATCCGATCAACAGCGCGACGTTGCGCGCCAGCCGCGGCAGAAGCCGCGCCATGTCGCGGGCCCGCAGCGCCACGCAGCCGGCGGTAGGCGATAGATCATCTATGGCGATGTGAAAGAAAATTGCGCTGCCGCGACCGCGCACGCGTGGACGAAGATTATAGCCCATCACGCCGACGGCGTCGTAGAGGGCGTCCTTGCGCCACATCTCCTCATGGCCGAGACGCGACGGCGCGCGGAGCGGCTTATTATAGAGGAACGAGCGGGGGTCGTCGCACCAGAGGTCGCGCGGCCGGGTACGCCGCCACGGCAAGCGCAGCGGAATAGGCGCGCGCAGGTAAAAATAAAGGAGCGGCCAGCGGCCCGCTGGAGTCGCGCCGTCGCCCTCGCGTTTGTTGCGGACGATCCCGCTGCGGCCGAGCGCGCAGGGAAGAACGAGCGAGCCTGCGATCAACCGCCCCTCATGCTGGCGCCCGCCAATGCGCCCCGCGACGCGCAGCAAGGCCAATCCGGCAGATTTCGCCTGTTTTGATCGACGAGGCATGATGGCGTTCTAGAGCAGGTTCCGAAAAAGTTGACAGACTTTTTCGATGAGAACCTGCTCCAGCGTTTTGATTTTGAGCGATTCCTTATCGATCACATGATTCCATGTGATCGGGAAGCGCTCTATGCGCCGCTCGCCGGCGCGTTTGACCGCCTATAGCAGGAATAATCGCTTCGAATCGAGGAGCGGCCCCGGTCCATGTCCCTTCCGCGCACCCTCAGCATCATCGTCGAACCACAGTTGCGGGCGACCCTCGTCGAGCAGTTCGCCGCGCTCGGCCGTTTCGAGCTGAGCGAAGGCGGGCTCGCCGCGCCGGCCGAAGCATGGCCCGATGCGGCGATCTTCGACGAGGCGCATTTCGACTCTGAAACGCTTGCTGACGCGCGCGCGCGCGGCTGCAAGACCAAAATCGTGCTGATCGCGGACGCGCCGAAACCGCCGCCAGGAGGAGTCGACGCCATCATCGCGCGTCCCCTCCGTTTTGGGGAGCTCGTCGCGCTTATAGATTCGGCTCCGGCTCCGGCCGCCGTCGGTCCCTATCGGTTCGAGGCCGGCGAGCTGTGGGCGCCTTCCGGCGCGCGTTTGAAGCTGACCGAAAAGGAAGCGGCGATCCTCGTGAGGCTCGCGCGCGCTCATGGCGCGACAGTCTCTCGCGAGGCGCTGCTTCGCGACGTGTGGGGCTACGGTCCGAACATGTCGACGCGCACGCTCGAAACGCACATCCATCGCTTAAGACGCAAACTGGAGCCGTCGCCGGCGCAGCCGCGCTGGCTCAAGACGGAAGGCGAGGGGTATCGGCTCGTGGCGAGTGAGGAGGATCAGGAGTCTTAACGCTTACGCCCTGAGGCCGCCGCATATCGGGCCCCATATAGCGACGCTGGGGACGCCGAACAAAAAATCATGACGCTGGAAGACGATATCGACAATCTCACGCGCATTCCCCTCTTTGCGATCTTCGAGCCGAACGCCTTGCGAATGCTTGCCTTTTCGGCGGAAACGCGCCTGCTGCGGGCTGGCGACGTCCTGTTTCGACGCGGCGAGCCCTCGGACGGCGGCTATGTGCTCACTATGGGATCGATCGCGCTCGATCCTCATGATGACGGGCGTCCGCAGTCGACCATCGTTCGGCCGTGGACGCTGATTGGCGAAACCGCGCTCGTCGCGCCGTCGACGCGCCCCGCGGCGGCAATCGCCCGCGAGCCGGTGACGGTGCTTAAGATCCTGCGACCGTTGTTTCATTTGATTCTCGAGCAGCATCCGGCGACTGCGGCTCGCGTTCGCGACTTCTTTCGTCAGAGGCTTCTGGATTTCGTCCGCAATGCGGGCGTCGAGGCGTCCGCGCTCGACATCGACCTCGCCCGCTTAACGTAAACGTTAAAAAAGTTCAGCTTCAGCCTCTCGAATCGGATCGAATCTGGCCTAACTGAGTTCTTAATCGCACGTAAGCTCCAGGGGGCTTGCGGCGCAGCGCGGCGGCACGCCGCGCCAATAGGAGGATGGACGATGCATAAAGGCCTGAAATTGGCGCTTTGCGGCGCGCTCTGCAGCGCGACTCTCGCGACCGCCGTTCCTACCGAAGCGCTCGCTGGGCCAATGAGCGCGCCGGATCGGTCGGTTGTGGCGCCTTCAAGCCCTGTCGAAAACGTTTGGCACCGTCGAGGCTGGCGTCGCGGCTATTACAATCCCGGCGCCGCGGTCGCTGCGGGCGTCGGTCTCGGACTTCTGGGCGCCGGCCTGGCGGCTTCGAGCGGCTACTATGGCTCTCCTTACGGCTACGGCTACGGCTACGGCTACTACCCCGGTTATTACTATAACGGATGGGGATATCCCTACTACGGCTGGTAAGCCTAAAACTCGCATGAGCGTGAACGGCGGCGTGGGGGGTTCCCTGCGCCGCCTTTTTGCCGTTCCCGGAGGCGAACTGTAGAAGCGGACGCCGCGTGAGTCGCGGCGACGATAACTACGCGAGGCCTCCGTTCAAATGGGGAATTTACACGCGACGACGATCGCAACGACGCCCTTTGCCGATCAACGCCCGGGCACGTCCGGCCTGCGCAAGAAAGTCCAAATCTTTCAGCAGCGCCATTATCTCGAGAATTTCGTTCAGTCGATATTCGACAGTCTTGAGGGATATCAGGGCGCAACGCTCGTTGTTGGCGGCGACGGCCGGTATTACAACCGCGAGGCGATTCAAAAGATTTTGAAGATCGCCGCCGCCAATGGCGTCGGCCGAATTGTCATCGGGCAAGGCGGCATATTGTCCACGCCCGCGGCCTCCGCGCTCATTCGTTCGCTCAAGGCTTTCGGGGGGATCGTGCTGTCCGCCAGCCATAATCCCGGCGGCCCGCATGGCGACTTCGGCGTCAAATATAATGTCGCGAACGGCGGACCGGCGCCTGAGAAGGTGACGGAAGCGATCTACCGACGCACGCTCGAAATTGCGTCTTACAAGATCATCGAAGCTCAAGACGTCGATATCGACAGTCTCGGCGAGACGATGATCGGCGACATGCGCGTCGATGTCGTCGACAGCGTCGCCAATTACCGCGCGCTGATGCAGACGCTCTTCGACTTCGATCGCATCCGCGACGCTTTTCGCTCGGGCCTCACCATTACGTTCGACGCCATGTCCGCCGTCACCGGCCCTTATGCGCGCGTGCTCATCGAAGAAGAGCTTGGCGCGCGGCCGGGCAGCGTGATCAACGCGACGCCTCTGCCCGACTTCGGCGGCCATCATCCGGATCCCAATCTCGTCTACGCCAGGCATCTTTATGATCTCGCCATGTCTGATGCCGCGCCTGATCTTTGCGCCGCGTCAGACGGCGATGGCGACCGCAATCTCATCATCGGCCGCGGCCGTTTCGTTACGCCTTCGGACAGTCTCGCGATCCTCGCCGCCAACGCGACAATCGCGCCGGGCTACCGCCGAGGCGTTGCAGGAATTGCGCGCTCGATGCCGACGAGCGCCGCCGCCGACCGGGTCGCGGAAAAGCTCGGCGTCCCGCTTTATGAGACGCCGACGGGGTGGAAATATTTCGGCAATCTGCTCGACGCCGGCCTTGTGACGATCTGCGGCGAAGAAAGCGCCGGCGCCGGCTCCGACCATGTGCGCGAGAAGGACGGTCTTTGGGCTGTGCTGTTCTGGCTCGACATACTTGCGGCGCGCAAGGAGAGCGTCGACGCCATCGTCCGGCAACATTGGACGACCTATGGGCGCAATTATTATTCGCGTCATGACTATGAGGAAGTCGCGAGCGATGGCGCTCACGCGCTGATCGAAGCGCTGCGCCATCGTCTGCCCACTCTTAAGGGCCAATGTTTCGGCGCTTTGGAAGTCGCGCAGGCTGACGATTTCGCCTATCACGATCCGGTCGACGGCTCCGACTCGAGGCGCCAAGGCTTGCGGGTGATTTTCGCTGACGGCTCACGCATCGTCTACCGGCTGTCAGGCACCGGCACGGCCGGCGCGACGCTGCGCGTCTATATCGAGCGTTATGAGCCCGACTCTGCGCGGCAATATCTGGAGACCCAGGTCGCGCTCGCCGATCTCATCGCGCTGTCGCGCGAACTCGCTGCGATCGAACACTACACGCAGCGCGCCGCGCCGAGCGTCATCACTTAACCGATTGATGAGCGGCATTGCGGTCAGTGCCGAGTCAATCGCCGCCGCCGCTAACTCACCCGTTCGATGGCCACCGCAGTCGCCTCTCCGCCGCCGATGCAAAGCGCGGCGACGCCCTTCTTCCGGTCCATCGCCTCCAGGGCGGCGAGAAGCGTGACGATTATCCGCGCGCCTGAGGCCCCAATTGGATGGCCAAGGGCGCAAGCGCCGCCGCGAACATTGACCTTCTCGTGCGGCAGGTCCAGTTCGCACATGGCGGCCATCGCGACGACGGCGAAAGCTTCGTTGATCTCGAAGAGGTCGACGTTACTCGTCGTCCAACCGACCCGCTCCATCAGTCTACGGATTGCTTCGATCGGCATAATGGAAAAGCGGCTCGGCGCGCCCGCGACTGTGACGTAGCCCCGAACGATTGCGAGCGGCGTCGCTCCCGCGCGCTCGGCGTCGTCAACGCGCATCAGGGCGAGGGCCGCCGCGCCATCCGATATCGCGCTGGCGTTGGCGGCGGTGATCGTCCCGTCTTCCCTGAAAGCCGGTTTGAGACGGGGAATATCCTGCGCCTTGGCTTTGCCTGGCAGCTCGTCGCTGGCGATGGCGCGCGCATTGGCGCCTTTACCGAGCGGTATCGGCGCGATCTCCTGAGCGAAGGATTTGTCCGTCGTGGCGCGTTGCGCGCGCGCCAGCGAGGTCGCCGCATATTGATCCTGCATCTCTCGCGTAAATTGATACTCCGTCGCGCAGTCCTCGGCGAAAGAGCCCATCAGCCGGCCTTTTTCATAGGCGTCCTCGAGACCGTCCAAAAACATGTGATCGAGGACCTTACGGTGCCCCATCCGGTAACCGGAGCGCGCGCGATCGAGCAGATAAGGCGCGTTGCTCATGCTCTCCATGCCGCCGGCTACGACGACCCGCGCGCCCCCCGCGGCGAGCTGATCGCTGGCGAGCATCACCGCCTTCATTCCGGAGCCGCACATCTTGTTGACGGTGACCGCGCCAGTCGTCTCCGGCAAACCGGCGCCGAGCGCCGCCTGACGCGCCGGCGCCTGGCCGAGGCCTGCGGATAGAACGCAGCCCATCACGACTTCGTCTATGTCGTTCGGCGCGAGCCCGGCGCGCGCCACGGCCGCTTCGATGGCGTGCGCGCCGAGTTGCGGCGCTGCGACGTCCTTTAACTCGCCCAGAAACGCGCCAATCGGCGTGCGCGCGGCGCCGATGATAGCGACCGGTGCGGCAGCGCTCATGACAAACTCCTCATCGGCTGAGCCCGTTAGCCTTCCAACGAGAATATGGCGATGAATCCCAGTTTTTAAACGCCGGAAGCGACGTCTCGTCTCCCGCGAGAATGGCTTCGACGGATTCGTCGCTCACCGCGTCGAGCCGATCTGGCGACCACTTCGGACGCCGGTCCTTATCTATGATCGCGGCGCGAACGCCTTCGTAAAGATCGTGAGTCGTTAGCATGCGACACGCCGCCTTGAATTCATTTGTCAGACAGGTCTCAAGATCGGCGGCTTGCGTGGCGCGCTGGAGCAATGCGCGCGTAACTTTTAGGGCCGTCGGCGACTTCGCCTCGATTTCCTCAGCAGTGCGCAAGGAGAATTCCGATCCTTCGCGCTCGAAGGCTGCGATAATGTCCGCGACCTTCTCATGCGCGGTCGTTTCGGCGAGCAATCCCCTGTGCAGCGAGAGTCGACCGTGACCCGGCTGGCGCGAGAGGCGGCGCAACACAACATCAGCCTCCTCAGCGGCTCGGATCATCGCGAGATCCCCGCTCAGCCGCTCGATGTCTTGCGAATGGATGATGAGATCGGCAAGACCTGCGTCGATGGCGTCGGCCGCGGTGATGGGAGCCGCCGAAAGCGCAATATAGACGCCGACCTCCCCCGCTCGCGAAAGAAGCCAGCTCGCGCCGACGTCGGGAAAGAATCCGATGCCGACCTCCGGCATGGCGATCTTGCTCCGCTCCGTGACGACTCGCCGATTGCCATGCGCCGAAATTCCCACGCCGCCGCCCATGACGATTCCATCCATGACGACGACGTAGGGCTTGGGAAAGGAGGCGATGCGGGCGTTCAGTTCATATTCCTCGCGCCAGAAGTCAGCGAAAAGCCGCTTTTGCGAGGCCTCGAGCGCATAGAGAATCCTCACGTCGCCCCCGGCGCAAAGACCTCGATCTCCAGCGCCTGTGACGAGCACGGCGCAAATGCCATCGTCGTTTCCAAACTCGTCAAGCGCGCGCCGAAATTCCCGCACCATCGTCAGCGTCAGCGTGTTGAGCGCCTGTGGCCTGTTGAGGAGAATGTGCCCGAGACGACCCGCTCGCGAAGCGATGAGATCCATAATCTTACTTTAAGATCGAACGTGCGATGATGACGCGCATGATTTCATTCGTTCCTTCAAGAATCTGATGAACGCGCAGGTCGCGAACGATCTTTTCGATTCCATATTCGCTCAGATATCCATAACCGCCATGCAACTGTAGCGCCTCATTCGCGACCGTGAAGCAGGCGTCGGTCACGACGCGCTTCGCCATCGCGCATAGCGTCGTTGCGCCCGACGCCTTGGCGTCGAGCGCCGCCGCCGCGCGCCAAAGAAATGTGCGCGAAACTTCAAGCTCTGTGGCCATATCCGCGAGCCGAAACTGCAGCGCCTGGAATTCGTCGAGCGCGCGTCCGAACGCTTTGCGGCTGCTCATGTAACGAAGACAATGGTCGAAGGCGGACTGGGCGCCGCCGAGCGAACATGCGGCGATGTTCAGCCGTCCGCCGTCGAGCGCCGTCATCGCGATCTTGAACCCATCGCCCTCGCGCCCGATAAGATTTTCGGCAGGCGCGCGGCAGTCGTCAAAGATCACGGCGCGCGTCGGCTGAGCGTTCCATCCCATCTTTCGCTCAAGCGCCCCGAAACTTAGACCCGGCGTTCCGCCCTCGATGATGAAGGCCGATATGCCTTTAGGACCTGACTCGCCGGTGCGCGCCATGACGACGTAGAGATGATCGTCGCCGCCAGCGCCGGCGCCCGAAATGAACTGCTTCGCGCCATTCAAGACATAGTGTTCGCCGCTACGTGTCGCGTGCGTGCGCAGCGCCGCGGCGTCCGAGCCGCTGCCGGACTCCGTCAGGCAGTAGCTCGATAAAACGTCCATCGTCGCAAGCTTCGGCAGCCATTTGTCGATCTGCCGCTCACTCCCGAAAGCATCGATCAGACTCGCGCACATGTTGTGAATCGAGAGATAGGCCGCGATCGTCGGACAGCCCATTGCGAGCGCTTCGAAGATCAGGACGCCGTCAAACCGCGTCAGTCCGGCGCCGCCTGAAGCCTCTCGCACGTTGATGGCGGCCATGCCCAGCGCCGCAGCATCGCGTAGCGCGTCTACAGGGAAGAGATGCTCGCGGTCCCAATCGAGAGCAAAAGGCGCGAGGCGATCGCGTCCGAAGTTTCGCGCCATTTCACGAATGGCTTCCTGCTCTGCGCTCAATTCGGAATAAGACGACATTTCGCCATTCACCGCGATGGTTGACGTTAATTTGTCGCGGCAAAGCTTTTTGACAAGCTATTGGCGTTCATCACGCGTCGACCGGACGGTCGCATTTAGCGGCATAGGCCTGCGCCACGCGGCTCGCCGGCGCTCGATTGAGTTGCGTGCAGGCGAAAGCCCCTGCTTCCAAAAGTCGATCGAGGGACACGCCGGTTTCGATGTCCATCCGTTGAAGCATATAGACGACATCCTCAGTCGCGACGTTTCCTGCCGCGCCGGGCGCGAATGGACATCCGCCGAGGCCTGCCACCGAGCTGTCAACAACGGCGACGCCGACTTCGAGGCAAGCGAAAATATTAGCGAGCGCCTGTCCATAGGTGTCGTGAAAATGCACCGCAATTTTGTTAAGCGGCGCAACGCGCCCCACGCGCTCGACCATTCGGCGGGCGGGCAGCGGCGCGCCGACGCCGATCGTGTCGCCCAACGAAACTTCGAAGCAGCCCATTTCCAGAAGCGCCGCGGCGATCGATGCGACTCGGGCGCTATCAACCGTTCCTTCGTAAGGACAACCCAAGACGCAGGAGACATAGCCGCGCGCCATGACGCGATGGCGCCGCGCTTCTGCGACGACTTCGGCGTATCGTTCAAGACTTTCCTCGATCGAACAGTTGATATTGCGCTTTGAAAAAGTCTCGGAGGCGGCGGCGAACACGGCGATCTCGCCTGCTTCGGCCGCGAGAGCGGCTTCGAGCCCGCGGAGGTTGGGAACGAGCACGCTCAGCCGCAGATGTTGTTTTGGGACAAGCGCGAGGGTTTCGTCAGTGTGCGCCATCTGCGGCACGGCTGTCGGCGAGACGAAGCTGCCCGCTTCGATGCGCGTAAGCCCAGCGGCGGCAAGGCGCTTAATGAGTTCGGCCCGGATCTGCGGCGACAACGTCAATTTCTCGTTCTGCAAGCCGTCCCGAGGGCCGACTTCAACGATGCTGACGCGGGATGGAACGCTCATGCGCCATCCTTTCGCGCGATCGTGACGAGTTCGGCGCCTTCTTTCGCCATGTCGCCCACTGCGCAGGCGACGCTCTCGACGACGCCATCATGCGGCGCGGCCATGGCGATTTCCATTTTCATCGCCTCCAGGACCACGAGCGTCTCGCCCTTGCTGATCACATCGCCCGCCTTTACGGCGACGCGCGTGACCGTCGCCGGCATCGGCGCCAGGACACGCTCGTTGGACGGTCCTTCGCTCTGAGATGACGCCGCCGTTTGCAGCCAATTAAGGACATAGTTCCTGCCGCGAAGAATGGCGACCAACCCCTCGTCAAGCGCGACTGTTCCAACCTCGTGCTTGACCCCGTCCACGAGCAGCAAGAGGCGATCGCCGACAGTTTCGGCTTCGACGGCCATGACGACTTCGCCGAAGCTCAATAAAAACCCGCCGGCTTGCGGACGCATGATCCGGGCAGCGAGCGTTCTATCGGCTTGTGTAACCCTGAGTTCATAGCCGGCGCGCTCATAGAGCCGCCACGCGTCAGCTTCGGCCCAGGGCGACCACTCGTCGCCGACTGCTCTGCTCGCTTCTTGCGCGGCGCGCTGGACGTCGGTCAGGAAGATCGATGCCGCCGCCGCGAGAAGGACGCGATCCAAATCTATGTCCGCAGCGGCCGGGCGAGTCAGCATGTCGATATTGTTCCCGACGAATTCGGTGTCGTAATCTCCGCGCGCCATCGCCTCGCTCTTCGAGATCGCCCGCAGCAGATCGAGATTCGTGACGACGCCGACAATCTCGACCTCGTCCAGCGCCGCCCACAAGCGACGCAGCGCCTGTTCGCGGCTCTCGCCGAAGACGATCAGTTTCGCCAAGAGCGAGTCATAGTAAGGCGTGACCTTATCTCCAACGCGAACGCCGGCGTCGATGCGCAGGAATGACGTTTGCTGCGGGGCTCGAAAGTGAACGATTTCGCCGACTGAGGGCATGAACCCGCGCGCGGGGTCCTCGGCGCAGATCCGCGCCTCAATCGCGCAGCCGCTCATCCTCAGATCGCTCTGAGTTAAGGGAAGCGGCGCGCCGCAGGCGATGCGCAACTGCCATTCTACGAAATCCTGGTTGGAAACCATCTCCGTGATCGGGTGTTCAACCTGCAGTCGCGTGTTCATCTCGAGAAAATAGAAGTGGTCGTCGCCAACCAGAAATTCGACCGTTCCCGCGCCGACATAGCCCGCCGCGCGCGCCGCTCGGATCGCCGCGTCGTTCATTTGCGAACGCAATGATGGCGTCAGGCCGGGCGCAGGGGTTTCTTCGATGAGTTTTTGGTGCCGGCGCTGGAGAGAGCAGTCGCGCTCGAGAAAGGACACGACGCCGCCATGCGAGTCCGCGAAGATTTGGATCTCCACGTGCTTATAGCCGGAGAAATATTTCTCGATGAACAGCGTACCGTCGCCGAAAGCGGCGCGCGCTTCACGCCGAGCGCTTTCGACAGCCGACGATAATTCTTCAGGCGCGCGTACGATGCGCATACCCCGTCCGCCGCCGCCAGCGACCGCCTTCACCAGCAATGGAAAGCCGATGGCGTGCGCCGCTTCGAACAACTCAGCATCATCTACGCCGCTTGAACCCGGCGCGACGGGCACGCCAGCTTGCATCATCGCGACCTTTGCCGCGCTTTTCGAACCAAGAAGCCGCATCGCGTGAGGCGGCGGTCCAACGAAGATCAGGCCATTCGCGGCGCAGGCTTCGGCGAAGTCTGCATTTTCGGCAAGAAATCCGTAGCCTGGATGTATGGCGTCCGCCCCGGAACGCTGTGCGACTTCAATGATCTTCTCTATCGAAAGATAGCTGTCGCGCGCCGGCGCCGGCCCGAGAAGATAGGCTTCATCCGCAAGTTCGACATGCATCGCGTGCGCATCGACTTCGGAGTAGACGGCGACCGAGACGACGCCCAGCCTTTTTGCAGTTCGCATGATTCGACAAGCGATCTCGCCGCGGTTCGCGATGAGGAGCCTGCGCATCATCTCAATCGGCCGCAATCCAGTTCGGCGCACGCTTTTCAAGAAACGCGGAAAGACCTTCCTGCGCTTCCGCGCTCGATCTCCTTGCGGCAAGACGATGCGCGGCTTCGCGCAGGAGTTCTGCATCGACGCCGCAGCCGTAGCATTCCGCCAAAAAGCTCTTTACATCCGCCTGCGCGCCCGGCGCGCCGCGAAGCAAATCAGCGACAATCGACGCATGCGCCAGGCCGACCTCCAACCTTGGCGTCACGCGATGGACGAGACCCAGCATCTGCGCTTCTGAGGCGGAGAATCGTTCCGCGGTCAAAGCAAATCGACGCAACTGCCTCAGACCTATCGCCCGAATGAGAAAGGGTCCGACAATCGCCGGAAGCAGCCCGAGCCGCACCTCGCTGAGCGAGAATGACGCGTCATCGGCGGCGATGACGATATCGCAGCACGCCAGCAGACCGACGCCTCCGCCGACGACGACGCCTTTGGCCAAGGCGATCGTGGGTTTTGACACAGTGTCCAGAGCGTGCAGCATTCTGGCGAGCGCCAACGCGTCCTGTTCATTTGCATTGGACGAGCGCTGCGCGACGTTGAGCATTGAACCGATGTCGCCGCCGGCGCAAAAGTAGTCTCCGGCGCCCTCAATCGTAATGAGGCGGACGTCAGCTCGTGCATCCAATTCTTCGACCGCTTCCTTGAGAAGCCCAATGAGCTCAGAGTCGAGCGCGTTGCGTTTTTCCGGACGGTTCAGCGTCAAAGTCGCGACGCCCCTCGCGTCAATCGATTGCAGCAAAGCCGTCATAAAAGATCGCTCACATGCGAAATAGGCCAAAGCGCGTCTCTTCGATCGGCGCCTTCAGAGTAAAGGATAGCGCCAAAGCGAGAGTCCGTCTCGTATCGAGCGGGTCGATGACGCCATCATCCCAAAGCCGCGCGCTAGAATAGAGCGGCAGGCTTTGACGCTCATATTGTTCGCGAATCGGCCGCGCGAATTCCTCCTCCTCGGCTTCCGAAAAGGACCTCTGCTGTTTCTCCAAGGCTTCGCGTTTGACCCGCGTCAGCACGCTCGCGGCCTGTTCGCCGCCCATGACGCCAACGCGCGCGCCAGGCCACATCCATAAGAATCGCGGTGAATAGGCTCGTCCGCACATGGCGTAATTGCCGGCGCCAAAACTGCCCCCAACGATGATCGAGAGCTTCGGCACCGCGGCCGTCGCGACCGCCGTCACCATCTTCGCCCCTTCTTTGGCGACTCCGGCGCTTTCATATTTTGCGCCGACGATGAAGCCCGTCGTGTTGTGCAAAAAGAGCAGCGGGGTTTTGCGGCGCACGCAAAGCTCGATGAAATGCGCGCCTTTTTGCGCGCTCTCGGGAAACAAAACGCCGTTGTTGGCGACGATGCCGACGGGATAACCATAGATGTGAGCGAATCCTGTCACCAGGGATGAGCCGTAGAGTTTGCGGAACTCGTCAAATTCGCTGGCGTCGACAAGGCGCGCGATCACCTCCCGTATGTCGAACTGCTTTCGCGGATCCTGCGGCAGCAGCCCATAAATTTCGGGGGGATCGTAGAAGGGCTCCGCAGGCCTTCTCACCGGAATTTCGATGGCCCCTGCAGGTCCGAGATTGCCAACAATGCG
>Ga0233425_10003513_pt1 | contig 28224 bp, 14 predicted proteins | sample Watercolumn_Towu_2_FD_181712 | JGI IMG/M metagenome (GOLD analysis project Ga0233425, IMG submission 181712) | Freshwater microbial communities from Lake Towuti, South Sulawesi, Indonesia - Watercolumn_Towuti2014_140_MG | ecosystem: Environmental > Aquatic > Freshwater > Lake | place...
TCGCGCACATCGCCGAGGCGTTCATACACCGGGAGCTGTTCCTCGGTGCGGATGCGCAGGGCCTCGTCGAGCTGGCCGCGGGCCTGGAGGATGTCGGCGATTTGTCCCAGGGTGACGGTCTTCTCGCGCACATCGCCGAGGCGTTCATACACCGGGAGCTGTTCCTCGGTGCGGATGCGCAGGGCCTCGTCGAGCTGGCCGCGGGCCTCAAGGATGTCGGCGATTTGGCCGCGCGCGATGGTTTGCTCGCGTTCCCATCCGGCTTGCTTCAACGATGCGGCAGCCCTTTCGTAAGCTTGCAACGCAGCATCGATGTCGCCCCGTCGCCGATGCCAGGCGCCGATACGGAGCAATGCGCGCCCAAGATCGGCATCGTTGCCGCCCGTTTCGCTCAGGGCACTGACGACGGACGCTTGGGCTTCGGCCTCGCCTAGCCGCTCCGAACAATCGAAGGCGATCCGCAACAGCCCGGGGCTGGGACGCTCCAGCCGGGCGATCGCAGGCTGCAGGATGCCGTCATGGGCCAGCCGCGCCTGTTCTTGTGTGTGAAACAAGTAGCGTGCGGCGGCGGTGGCGGCGGCATCCAGCAGGGTCGGATCGGGCCGGGTGGCGGCGAGGGCCAGGCGGCTGAGTTCCACGGCGCGGTGATCGTGGAAAAGATCGCCGTCGCGGTCTCGCCACGCCGCTTCCAAGGGCGACAACGCCGCTTGCGCCAGGCGGGCGGCGGTATCGGCGTTCAGCGGTTCGGCGAGAGGGCGGGCCAGCGGGTTGGCGCCGGCGTGGAGCATGCCGTCGATGGTGTTCCAGTCATCCAGCAGGCCCAGGCCCAGCAGCCGGTTCAGCGCCGATTCCGCTTGGGCGACATCCAGGGCCGAGCCGGCCGCGACCAGGGCGGGGTGGGGAATGGGCAGCCCTGGGCTGAACACGCAGGCGGCTTGCAGCATCTTCGCCTGATCGGCGCTCAGCGCGGCGCGGTAGGTCTCGAAGGCCATGCGCTTGAAGAAGGCGACCAGGGCATTGTTTTCATCCTTGGCGATTCCGCTGTCCAACAGCTTGCGGATTTCCGCGGTCGGCACGCCGTGCCGGCGAAAATATTCGATGTCCGTCAGGGCTCGCTCCGCCGCGGCCGTTTCGCCCTTCAGCAGCGGCATCATCAAGATGGCTTGCAGTCCCGGATTGCCTTCGGCGGCATCCAGTACCCGCCGGCTCAGCGATTCGATCTCGTGCAGATGTTGCGGTTGTCGATTCCGTGCGGCGGCACGCAGTTGTTTGATCCGCTCGTTTGGCTGCATCGGCTGGAGCGCCACGCAGTGGAGAGCGGCCGCCAGATCGCGGCCGCGCGAGTCCGGCAGGGTAAAGGGGTAGCGGCTGGTGAGCAGGAGCCGGGAGTCGGTTTTGGACTTGCGAAAGGCGGTCAGCAGCGCCGCCAGGGCGGGCCGAAAGCCTTGTTGAACCGGCGTGGCCAGGTCGGATGGGCCGGGAGTTTCCAGGATGCGTTCCAGGTCGTCGACGACGAGCAACACGGGGTGTTGGTCCAGCGGGCCCTCGAGCAGGGTTTCCAGCGCGTCGGCCAACACCGCGGCGTCGGCGATGACCGGTTCGCGCCAAGCCTGCCTGATTCCTGCTCGATGCTCGGCCGGTACCGCTTCGAGCAGGCGGTCGAACACGGTCAGGGCGTCGTACCGGCTGAATACGACGACGGTCTTGTGGCCGCTCATCCGGCTCGCGATGCGCGCGGCGACGCTGGATTTGCCCAGGTTGCCCATGCCGTGAATCAGCACACCGGCCGAATTTTCCTGGAAGGCTCTCATCGCCGCCTGCAACTGCCGGCGCCGGCCGACGAATTCGCTGCGCCGCGCCACCGGAATTTCGCGGCGGGCCTCGTCGAGGAATTGGTCGTCGTGACCCGCGTTGGCCAGTTTGCGCTTGGGCAGTTTCTTGTCCGCCAGCGCGCCGCCGCCGCGCGGGCCCAGGTATAGCCTGGCCAAATGCCAATGGCGGCCCAGCTGCGGGTCGTTCAGGTTGGTCTTGCGCAGCTTCTGGCGCGCGACCGCAACGGCCAGAGGAACCTTGGCGCGGCCGGCGAGTTCTCCGTAGAAACTTTGGGCGAAGATACGGGCGTCGTGGTCGTAGACCGAGCCGTCCCAGCCGAGTACGTTGGCGACTCCCGCCCGCACCAGATTGCGCACGAACGGCTCGACGCCCTGGGCGGACTCGGTCTGTTCGGCGGTTCGGCACGCGGACAGAAACAGCAGAGGGGTGGTTTCGGCGTCGCCCAGCAAGCGGGCTACGCCGCCGGCATCGGCAAACTCCAGTTGCCCCGTTTCGTCTTCCAGAGCCAGCACTGGACCGTGCTTGGGGTGAATGTCGCCATGGCAGGACAGGTGCAGCACTTCGAACGGGCCATCCAAGTCCAGTCGCCGGCCCAGCGATTCGGCGTTGCCGCTTTCTTCGACCACCAGGTTCATGGGCAAGCCGTCGGTCGCATCGAGGATGGCGGCTTCTTCGTCTTCGAACGCCAGTACGCTGGCGCCCTCCGGCGCGGCGGCCATGAACAGGAGCTGCAAGTCGCTGTGGCGCGGCGCCAATGCTGTGGATGCCCGGCCTAGCCGGCGTACCGGCGCAAACCATTGGATGCCGTCGTCGGCGAGGTGGCCGTCGCTCCGCGCCAGCAGTTCCCAGGGGGCATCGAGCAAGGCCCGCGCCAGCGGCTGGCTGGGATCGTCGACGCGGAGTTCCAGCTCGCGGGGGCCGGTTTCTTTGGTCCAGGCGGTGGCCCAGCCGTTCGGGTCCAGCCAGTCGAACATCTCCCGGCCGATGGCCAGCAGCTCTGCCGCATCGCTCTTGGGCACGGCGCGGTCGTAGCGCTGCGCCCAGCCTTGCAACTTGGGCTGGGCCGGCTCGCCGTCCACCCGGCATTCGGAAATTTTGCTGCCTTCGGCCCGGCACAGGAGGTCGGTGCCGAGCGTTTCTATGATGGCCTTCATGGTCGTCGGTCCTTCACCGCGGTCGGGTCTATTGCAGATTCAGGCCGCCGATGTAATTCCGCGCCGCGACGCCCAATTTTTCTTTTACGGCCGTGCGCAGACCGGCATACAGGTCGGTATTGAGGGTGAGCTTCTTCGCGCTGGTCCAGAACGCGACGTCCTTGGCGCCCCACGCGAAAAAGAGGAAACGGCGGCGGGCGTCGTTGGAGCGGAAGTGGAAGGCGCCCAAAGCCATGGACAAGGCCTCGTTCCCGGCTTTTTGCACGGCGCCGATCTGGAAATTGCCGCTGGCTTGAGCCGCGCTGTGAAGATCGAACAAACGGATGGTGCCGTCCCCCTCGGCCAGGGATTCCAAGGCGTGAATGGCTTCGGTCAGGACGGCGAGCTGGTTCTGGGTGGCGATGGCGGTGACGATGGCCAGTGCGGCTTTATCCATGCGGAACTCGCCCTCGCTTTGCGCATATTCGGAGAAGGCAAATTGCTCGGTCGCCCAGCCCACGGCTTCGAGAACTTCCAGGTACTTCCGATACCAGTTTTCCGTTTGGCCGAACCGGTCGAACTCGCCGCTCGCCGCTCGCTGCGCCAGTTGTACCGAAAAAAGCACATCGTCTTTTTCCTCGGCGCTGACGCCGGCCACGAACGACAGCAGGCTACCCACATCGACCGCCGCCTTCAGATCGTCGGGAATGGGGCTGGCAGGCACGACGGGCGAAGGCGCTGTGGGGGGTTCCGGTGTCACGCCGCGAAAGACGGCAGTGGGTTCAAATAGCTGGGGCTGGTCAAAGTCGGTGACGGGGGTGTTAGCCAGCGTTAACGATTCGATATAGCGCAAGACAGACATGTGCCTCCCGATTTCCTTGAGTGGGCGGGTTGTCCCTATGATATCCAGTCATTTGGTCGGACGACAGAGAATGACCGTTACAAATGCCGCAGAGTCGGGGGCACACAAAACCGAGGGCAGGTCTAGAGCCAAGAGACTTGCGCTTGCGATGCGCGAATTCAGGTTTTGCGATTCAGCATCTGGATACGGACTTGAGCGGCAGGTATGTATTTCACTGCTGCCATCTACGGGCGAGCCGCCGAGGCCCGCAGTTGGCCGGGACCACCAATTCAACAGCAAATCCGTTAGCGGTCATCCGATCAATCTTGGAAAACGAACTCGAATGACGGGTTTGGAGAACGGTTGGATGCTCGTCGGTCGTCGGCTCCACCTTGGAACCGGTCATTGGGAATCTGGATGGTTCGATGACAGCAATGGGTCGGAAGCGCGCAGCCGACAGATATGCAAGCCGACGTTCGCGAATGGCCGTAGTGCGGATTGGTCGGCTGACAGCAATGGCCGATCAGGTGCGTGACATAATGGGCGGTCACGGTCGGCAAGGCGCCAAATGCTGTCGTTCAGGGCTCGCGAGCTGAGCCGCAATGACGGGTTCCAAAGTGGACCTGACCTAGGGCACTGCATAACTCAAAAGGCTGGAATGCCGGTCAAGAAATACGATCTCGCGGCGTCAACCCAGCCGGAAACAATAAGCGGCGGCACCCATCGAAACTACTTTCACTACGAGTCCCTTCAAGAAACCGGACCAAGACTTAGCACGGTATCGTGCAGTCGATCCAGCGGCCTTTCTTCTCCGGCGTGAAGATGCCGTCCTCTCCAGTGGTCGGCTTGTCACTGCGGGCGAACGCCATGTGACGCAGCCCCATCTCGGCCAGAAGTTCCTGTAGCGGGATTCCGGCACGGTACTTGCCTTGACCTTCCTGCGTCGAGATCATGGCCGGCGTCTTCTCGGCGAGATGCTCCCGGACGAACGTCAGTGGCGTCGCGTTGTGGCTGCCGTGATGGCCAACCTTCACGAAGGTCGCGCTCGACGCTAGCTCAAGGGCGGCCGGAGTGTCGAGGATCGTCATCCACGCACCGACTTCGGCATCGCCGGGCAGCAGCAAACGCGCGCTGCCGACCTCGAGTACTAGGACAAGGCTCTCGCCATTGAGGAAGCCGTCGAGCGCGCGTGCGGCGTACAGCAGGTCGTCGTTGAATAGCCGGATCGCCTGGAGCGACGTGTCCAGAAATGGCCGCCGGCCCGGAAGCTGGTCCGCCGGCACGCGCCAATCCGTCGCAAACGGCGAGTCGAACGGCGCCGACGACGCAGCGCTCACGGCCGCATCGAATGCCCAGGTCGAAGGGACCTTCTTGCCCTTGCGCATCGCCGGGTCCGTCGGTGGGCCGAGGATATGGGTCTTGACGCCGGGCAACACCGGCGTCGTGAGAAGCGTCGGATAGTCGCTGTTCTTCCTCTTCTCGGGCAGGAACCGCCGCATCGACGGCCGGCCGTCCTTCTTCTTGAAGCCGCGCAGCAGGTTCTCTATCGCAGGCTGGTTGGCGCGGGCGTTCCAGAGCATGAATGCGACGGCCTCCTGATCGTGTGCGTCACGCGAGCCGAGGGTGGCGAGCGCCGCGGGCGTCAGTGCACCGTCCTTGTCGCACATCGCGCTGGCTGCCTCCATGAGGCCCTGCCACGCGCGCAGCGCGGGTTCTTCCTGCGCGCTCTCGGGGTTCGCGGTGAATGGCAGCCAGACTTCGTCGACGGGCACGTCGGTCCAAAGATTCGTTTCGCCGAATCCCGAAATGTGGTCCTGATGACGATGCGTCGCGACGACGACATGCAGGTCCTCGCCGTTCAGGTCTGCCTTGATCTGGCCGACGAGTTCCGCGTCGCTGAAGTCGCCTTTGCCCTGCGAGTGGAACCCGCAATCGACGAGCATCCGTCGCTCGCCGTCGACCGTCGGGATGCGCATCAGGAAACAATCGCCGAAGCCGACGTTGTACATGCGGACGGTGATGGCGTTTGCCGCCGCAGTGGCGGGCTGCTTGCCGGGTTTCTTCTTTGCGCCGTTCATGTACGCGCCTCGTGCATGCCGTGATAGTCGACCGCGAAGGGGTCGGCGAGCGGGTCGTCGATGTGCCAGCCGAGCGCATTTGTGGTGGCCGACTGCGCCATCTTCTCGAGATCCTGGCCCCGCGACTCGAACGGCGTTGAGCCGATAACGAAGCGGACCTTTCCGGTGACGTCGATGACGAGCGTCAGGCCGGTGGGGAAATTGCGGGCAACTCCCCCGACCGTGACCGCCTGCATCTGCACGAGTTGCACGACGAGGCCGAAACGCAGGGTGCCGTCGGAGGTGACACGGCGATTGGAATGGAAATGTGGCCGCTGCAGCGGCGGGTAAGACAGTAGCCCGAGCCGCTGGCGCTGATCCGGCGAAAGCGCCGCAAACCAGTTGATGATCGCGTTCGCAAGGTCCCCGGCGGAAGGCAGCTCGTCTTGCGGCGTCGTGTAGTAGAAATCGGAGCGCACCGGCGGCGCCTGCTTGACTAACAGGCGATCGGACGGCAGCTGGGCGTCGGCGACGAAGAGGTCGACGCCGTCGTCGGGCGTCGCCGCGCGCTGCTCTTCGATGTCGAACCGGATCGCGAGATCGACCCAGTCCCGAAATGTCGCCTCGTGGCCGCGCCATTCCTCGTCACGCGCGACGTCGAGTAGCAGCGCGTTCACCGCAAGCGAGCCCGCCTCGGCGGCGAAGATCCCACGGCGCCGGCAGGCTTCGATGACCGAGGCACGCAGCCCGAATTCGTCGAGCGGATTCAGCTCCCAGTCCGCCGTCACCAGCGCGCGCAGGAATGCGCCGAACGTGACGTCCGCTGGCGGCAGGTAGTCGAACGCGCGAATGCACATCGTCAGGACGGACTGCGCGATGCGGATGCACTCCGCCGTAAGCCGGCGCACAAGGTCCGGATGCTGGGCCCCCTGCGGCAGCACACCCGTGCCACCTGTCGCGAGGCGAATGAGGTCTGCCGCGCGACTGTCGAGCGACGCGAGAAACGCTTCCAGGATCGCGGCCACGAGGACCGCACCGAGCGCGTGCTCCTCGCGGACATCCTGGATCCGGGTCTTGTTGTCGAGCGCCGTTCGCAGCGCTTTGCCGCTTCCGAGTCCCTGGCCGAACTGCGCAGCAATGTCGAACAGTAGCTGACTCTTGCGAATGTCAGCACCCGCGTTCTGCAGCTCGCGCTGCACGAGATCGCGGAACGTGAGTCGCTGGAAGACCGCGACGATGTCCGCAAAGCCTTCATGGAACGCGCGCACGTGCGGGTTGGTCGCCACGTTGAAGTAAGGCCGCAGGCGATCGACTACGGCATGTGTCACCTCGTGCGCGATGATGTCGTGCGAGAGGCATGTGAAGATTACCTGCCCTGGCAGGTTCTCGCCAGGCGCGTCCTTGCTCGCGCGGAAGTAGCCGAATAGCACGGCGCGCAGCTTTGGGTGATAAAAGGCGTTACTGCCACGAAAAGCGTGTGGCACCAGACGCAAGCGGCGCCGGCCGGCGAAGTAGGTAACGCGCCCGAGCGCGCGATCGAACTGTTCCAACGTCCGCATCGCTACCGCGTAGACCATCTGCTGGTGGAACTGCGGGTCAGACTCGGCCGGTTCGAGGCCGAGTTGCATGGCAATGTTTGCATCGTCGAGGTTGATGGGCTTGAGCCAGACCGGCGTCTCGCCGGAAGCATCGACATCGACGACCTCGAGTCGGCGGCCGTGGAAGCTCACGGGCGCCTTTGCCGGGTCGTCCGTGTCTTTGCGCAAAGGCAGCTCTTCGAACCGAATCTGCACGGTGGCCTGGTGTTCACCCGCGCGGGCGACCATCGGATCGATGGCATAGATGCGCAGTTGGCGAAACTCCGGCCGGGTATCTCCGGGTGATCTTCGCATAACGTTCCTCTCGCGACTTAGGGCAAATCCTCGGCGTCTCACAAAATACTATTTAAGGGAAACTCCATAGTGAACTCAATCAGTCAAGAGAGGGGACCAAAGCCCTGTGACCGAATTCCCTTCTAGCTTAAAAGGCGACAAGAGCACGCCAGCCTGCTTGTCAATGATGGCGAGCTTCGACGAGCAATCTGCAGCTGCTTGAGCGTCAACGCCGTCATGACTCTCCCCGTTTAGAGCGGATGCGTTGGAATTGGCCAGGACAAGGAGGGGGCGGCTTCCGGGACGACCCACCTACGCATTGCAGCATCGGTCAGCGCGTAACCCCAGTTGACGAGCTGGCCCTGTTCGCGCTCCGAGAATTCGTTGAGCCGGGTTCTGATGTTTTGTAGATCTGCCGTAATTGTACTGTCCTGGCACAACGCATCCCTCAGGCCATAGTTGTAAATCAGCACTGTCGTTTTTCCAACATTCAGCGTGGCTCTTGCCAATCCGATGGAGTCTAACTTCATGAATTTATGACAACAGGATACGCCAAACTGGAAACGACTGATGCTTACGCTGGAAAAGCTCACAGGCTGAGTGACACCGTAGGTCACGGCCGAGACGGTCCAGCTTCCAAACCACCAAGGTATCACCGGCGCGAAGTGTTTTTAGGTCCGCCGCCAACCCCGGGCGGTCGTCAGGGCGACCGGAGGCCTGATCCTGATAAACATGGGTCGGTTCGACACCGGCCACTTGGAGGGCATCCCGCTGTAGGTCGAACACCTGGGAGCCATCGGACTTGGGGTCCGGGGATCAATGGAACCGCCAACCGGCTTTGTTACTGGCTGCGTAAATCCGCACAAAATTGGTGTCGAAAAGCCCAGGTTTCCATGGCTGGAGGGGCGAAACTGCCGCCCCTCCAGCCATGCCTTAGGGTATCGCCCTTACACCAGGTCAAGAGTGCGCAAAGCCAGGCTGCATAAGGCCGCAGCCTGCTCTTGACCCGGCTCCAGGGCGTAACAATTGGAGCTCGCAAAAAGGCAAAAGATATGCCTGAAAAATTCGCGCCGCCAGATTTCAGCGGTTTTTCACCGCCGCTCACAAAAACTCCGTGCAAAACGCAACCCGTGATCAGTGTTGGCCTTTTGGCCTCAAGTGGGTTCCCTTTTCCGTTGCTCCCCGGCCCCCCCTTACCCAGCCTCGGCGGCATTTGCAGACCATGATCTGCCGAACCGGCCAAGCCGCAGCAACCCTGGGCCACCCGCACGATCAAGGGCAAATCGGCGCGCCCAAGCGGGTACCGCCGGTCGTGACGATCTGGTTCCAGGGGCCTGACGGGACGTTGCCGGCTTCCACAAACCGCCAAGCCGTCGGAGTGATGCCATCGGCCAACCCCAGGCAATCCCGCAAGGCCGGCGACACGTCCAGTCCGGCCCGGTGGTTTCGGCGGCTGCGGGGCTGGGCAGCACCGAACACGTAGCGGGCGTCGTTCTCACCGAAGGGCCCCACATCCTCCCATTGCCCGTAGCAGGTCTGCCCGCCGTGGACGATTTCCACCCAACGGTTCTTGAGGATGGATTGTCCATCGCCAAGCGGAACCGAACTCGCCCACGGCACCAGGCTTGGCGCCGAATCCTTGCGTACCCCGTCTCCGGCCAGGTCGTTGTACGGCAAGGCGATATAGAACGGATTCTCCAGGGGCGTAAATCCGGCCGGCAGATAGCCGTTGCGCGCATCCGGCGAGTCGATGCCGCCATAGCTTTCCATCCAGCATTCATCCCAGGCACTGTCCAGGTTGGCGATGCTGCCATTGGCGGATCCGGCTTCCTCACCGACCCAGAACACCGTGGTGGAGATGCCCGTGTGGTAGCCGTGCAGCCGCCGGGCGCGGCTGGAACGGAGGTTGCCGGCAGCGTCGCGGGCCGTCACCCACCAGATCAGGTCATGCCAGCCGTTCTGCCCGGCCAATGTCACCAGTCCGCGCCACTGTGCCGGAGTCGGGGTGAAGCCGGTTTCGGTCAGTCCCGGCTTGTCCGCCGGAAGCACCCGCAGTTGCCGGTAGGACTCGGTTCCGGTGAACACCAGGCGGTAATCGACCGCTTCTCCGGACGCCGTCCAGCTGAATTCGGGAATCTGATCGGGCACGGCCACCGCGCCGTCGGCGGGTGCCGTCAGGGCGACCTCCGGCCCGCCGGCGGGCGGGTGCCCGGCCACCTCGACGTAACGATCGAGGCTGCGGGGCGGGGTCAGCGGCACATAGCCGCGGGCCTCGGCGCGGCTGTAGAAGGCATCGCGAAGCTTGCGCCGGGTCGGGTAGTCGATGGCGACCACCGTCTTGCCGGCATCGCGGAACCGGTCAAGCCAGGCGGTGACCTGGTCGGCGTGCCGACGGCTCTGCGGCCGATTGCCCAAGGTCCAGGTGTCCTCGGCACCGATGCCGTCGACCGCCTGCACATAGTCCGGATCGATCGTGCCGAGGCCCGCCCCGTTTTGCGGATAGACCAGGAATCCGGGGTGGCGCTGGCGACCGTAGCCGGCCAGGGCCTGGACCAGGGTCACCATGTCGGCCGCCGCCGTCGGCCTCTGGCTCTTGCCGTCCGTGCCCCAGTATTCGTAGGCGTCGACGATGTCCAGGTAGATCCCGTCGAAACCCTGGGCGAGGATGCGGTCCAGGTAGGCGCCGTCGGAACCGAACAGCAGTGACTGCCAGGCCGGATCCCAATAGCGGACCTTGTAGTTGCCCGGCCAATCGGGATTGGCCGGCCCCAGCCACGCCGGCCGCTGCTTGCGCCAGGACGACTGCCAGTAATAGCGGTAGTCCTCCGCCTCGCCGATGCTCAGATAGGCCAGGACGGTGCGCTTGCCGCCGTCCCGCAATTGCTCGATTTCGGCCTTCGTCCATTCACCGGCGGCGGTGCCGTCGCGGCTGTAGTCGGTCACGACCAGGGAATAGGAAGACGCGGCAACCTGGGCGATGTTCAACCCCTGAAGCTGATACAGCAGGTTGCGGGGGGGCGCCGCAGCCGCACCGGTTACGGCGAACACGATGCCCGCAAAAATTCCTGCCCACCCGTATCTGTCTAATCTCATCCTGGAATCTCCTATGACGATGATGCAGCCCTGTCGTTTTCAGAAGTCGAGTGCACGAAATGTCAAAAGGCGATTGCACGGCCAACTAGATCATCCATGGACTGTGAATGACCGGCAACAGAACTTTCCTTGAACTGCTCAGACCAGCCAGAAGTAGTCATTCGGACAAACTGCCGATCAGTCATTCGAATGGCCGCAGCAGCCTGAGACCTGCCGTTTGACAAGGCTCGTTAAGCGATCGCTGCCTGATACGGGACCGCGCCAATCGAGCTTGCGTGAGGTTGTACAGTCCGCCTTTCCCTTGCCAGATTTTATGATCGCCCACTGGCAGGGGTCAGGTAAACTGTGCCGATGGATCATGATCAAAGCTACAAGCTGCTGTTTTCCCATCCAGAGATGGTGGCGGACCTGCTCCGAGGATTTGTTCGGGAAGACTGGGTCCAACACTTGGATTTCGACAGCCTCGAGAAGGTCAGCGGTACCTATGTCGCTGACGACCTCAGGGAACGGGAAGACGATGTAATTTGGAAGGTCCGCTGGGGGCAGGACTGGCTCTATGTCTATCTGCTCATCGAATTTCAATCGACGGTGGACCGCTACATGGCAATCCGCATCCTGGTCTACTTGGGCCTGCTTTACCAGGATCTGGTCCGGACCGGAAATCTCGGCGCCGAAGGCCGTTTGCCGCCGGTGTTGCCCATCGTCCTTTACAACGGCAGCCGGCGCTGGGATGCCCCGGTCGATGTGGCAGACCTTGTCGTCCCGATGCCCGGAGGTTTGGAAACCTACTGCCCCCGGCTGAAGTATTTCCTTCTGGACGAAGGCCGCTATGCCGACAGCGAGTTGGCATCGCTGCGGAACTTGGCCGCCGCCTTGTTCCGGATGGAGAACAGTCGGACACCGCAGGACGTGGAACAGGTGTTGGCGGCCCTGGTCACGTGGCTGCAGGCGCCGGAACAAACCTCGCTGCGGCGGGCCTTCACCGTTTGGTTGAAGCGGGTGTTTTTGCCTGGCAAGTTGCCGGGCGTAGAATTGGGCAGCATCAACGATTTGCAAGAGGTTCAGAGCATGTTGGCAGAGCGAGTTACCGAATGGACCGAACAATGGGAACAGCAAGGGATCGAGAAGGGAATTTTGAAAGGTGAAGCCATTTTTCTAGTGCGTCTCCTTGAGCGGCGCTTTGGAACTCTAGATGAGACTTCAAGGGTTCGCATCCTTCAAGCAGATTCCGAAACCCTGTTGCAATGGGGTGACCAGGTCCTGACTGCGACCACCCTTGCTGAGGTATTTAGGACCTGATGGCCGGCTCGTTTTCGTCGGCCACGGAATGCCGAATTAACCTGAGCCAAGGCATCACTCGCTGAAGGCCATGACAATTCAGCTCCCTTCAACCTCAAGAGGAGCGTGTCATGGAATCGCAAACCGGAACTACACAAACTATCCATATCCCTTGGAACAAGGGCAAACTGGTCGGCCAGAAGCACCCGCTGAAGTTGAAAGACATCTGGGCGATTCGAATTCGCCTCCAGGTCGCGAACAATGCCAGGGAACTGGCGCTGTTCAACCTGGCGATCGATAGCAAACTGCGAGGGTGCGATCTGGTCCAGCTGAAAGTGAGCGACATTTCGCAAGGCGGACGGATCGTTTCACGAACGATGGTCATGCAGCAGAAAACCCATCGGCCCGTTCAGTTCGAAATTACGGAACAGACCCGAGAGGCGTTGACGGCATGGATCAATCAGGCACACCTGCGTGCTGATCAGTACCTGTTCCCCAGCCGGCTTCACGACTCGGCACACCTTTCGACCCGGCAATATGCTCGCATTGTCGAGAAGTGGGTGACATCAATCGGATTGGATCCGGCGCCTTACGGGACGCACACCATGCGTCGGACGAAGGCCACATTGATTTACCGCCGAACGAAGAACCTGAGAGCTGTGCAATTGCTCCTGGGCCATCTCAAACTTGAAAGCACTGTGCGCTACCTCGGGATCGAAGTCGAAGATGCTCTTGAGATCGCTGAGCAAACCGAAATCTGACGACCGTCGGTAAATCGCGTGAACGGCCGCTTCCAAACGGTCGTTCACCGGCTTTCAAAGGGCACTGTGCCCATTGCTGTCCGTGACCCTGTCAACCCTACGGGCAGCATTCCAGAGGAAAGCCGCCTTTCAACTTCCGAGGTTCCGAATACAGGAGAGTCTCTTTGGCCACCAAGGCCTGGACCGCTCAGGATGGCAGAACCGGAAAGGGTATCCGCTTCGACAAGAAGTACCTCTACAAGCTGCTGCGCAACCGCATCTACCTGGGCGAACTGTCTCACAAGGGCAGTTGGTACCCCGGCGCGCATCAGGCCATCATCGAGGCGGAGCTTTGGGAACGAGTCCACCGAATTCTGGCCAAAGACGCTCATGCCCGGGCCGGGGAAACCCGAGTTTTGGGCAAAACCGATGCACTGCTGCGGGGACTGCTGTACGCACCCAACGGCGAAAAGATGTACCCGACCTATGCGCGGAAGAACCAGAAGCAGTACCGCTATTACTTCTCCAAGTCGGAAGCGCGGTATGGTGCAGCGGAGAAAGCCTACGACCGGATCCCGGCTGATGAAGTGGAGGCGGCCACCGTGGCGCAGATCAAGACCGTGTTGGGGAGTCCGGAAGCCATCGCCTCGGTTTGCCAGCAAATACGGACTCACGGATCGCCGGTTGACGAGGACCAGGCCGTGATGGCCATGTGCCGGCTGGGTAATGTCTGGGAGCAACTCTATTCGCTCGAACAGCACCGGATCGTGAGCCTCATGATCGAACGGGTTGACCTGGTTTCCGGCGGACTCAGAATCAAGTGGCGGCAGCTGGGCTGGAAGGAACTCATCGGCGAATTCGTACCCAACAGCATCGGATCGGAACTGGTCGAGATGGAGGAAATGGCGTGAACGACGACATGGAATCCTTTGTACCGTTGATCTACAAACGGCGCGGTGTCCAGCGACTGGCGGAAACCGAAGCCCCCGCGCACGACGCGACGTTTCTGGAGGGACTCGGCCAAGCGTTTTACTGGCGAAACTTGCTCGATACCGGGGTGATGAAAAGCGGCTCCGAGATCGCCCGGGCCGAGGGTTTTCATCACTGGACGGTGAATGAGTTGCTGCGGCTGACCCTGCTGGCGCCGGACATCATCGAGCAACTGATGGCGGGGCGGCAGCCGCGGCGGCTGACGCTGATGTGGTTTCAGCGGAATCCACTGGCGGTGGACTGGCAGGCGCAACGCGAAATCATCGACAGCTTCGAATAGGGTAACGCGATGGCCAAGAAAGACAAAGGCCGGATGACGGCCGATCCTGTCTCCTATCAGATTCCCGATCCGGCCGGCAGCGTGCGGATCGAAACGTTCATTCCCTGGACACTCGTGAAACGCGGCGTAAAGCGCGAGGTCATCACGCCGCTAGATGCGCCGGAGGTGTTCCAGGAGGAAGCCAATCGGGAACGTCGGCAGTCGGAAACCGAGGAGGATAGTGCTCTGGTGAGAGCACTGGGGTTGGCGCACTACTGGCAACAGCTATTGCAAGAGAGCAAGGCGGATTCGTTCGCGGATATCGCGGTGGCAGAAAATCTGGATAAGGCTCATGTCAGCCGTATTTTGCGTTTGGCTTTTCTGGCACCGGAGATCATCGAAGCATACGTGTCTGGCCAATCGGGTGAAGGTGCGCTGGACCGCATTTTGCGGCAGGGGTTTCCGAGGGAGTGGACGGCCCAGCGAATGTTGTTATCTGCCCAATGTTCGTCAAACAATTTTCACGACGAAAACGTGGCGAGTACCGCATAGGACTTGTCCACGTGTATCAGGCAAGCCATCACAGTTCAGGCGTACGGTTATTACGCCGTGGCTGAAATTTGCCACAACCAAATCAAGATATCTTCCGGGTAACGATGCATTTCGTTTGATATTCAGCAATAAGCAAACCTCTGATATTCGTATTTTGCGCAGAACAAAATTACTGTGCCCGAGGTAAGCAGACTACGTCCTTCCAGAATCCAAGTACCCCTAATTCACGGTTATCGTCACCGTCGCCGGCCCCGTCGTTACCCCGTTCAACGTCATCGTATAGGTAAATTGAAAGACGCCGCGTTTGGAGGCCTGTCTTACTGCTCCAGTAGCGCCGACACCCGCCAGGGTGTAACTGAACGCCCCATTGGAGGTGGTAAACGTGCTCAGGGTAAGAGTGCCTGCTCCGGTTCCGCTGATGCGAATCGGCGTGCTGACCACCGAAAACGTCCGCCCGGTGACATTGGGTATGTCATTCGTCCGAACGCCATTTGCCGCCGCTACATTGACAGTTTGGGATGCCGCGGTACCCGCAGTTGCCGTGTAACTGTCGTTGATAGCAGCCGGCACGTACACCGTGACGGTAGCCACTCCAGACAGCGCACCCAGAGTATCCCGCACCGTATACGTAAACTGATCCGTACCGACGAAGTTCGAGGCTGGGGCATAAACAACCGTGCCATTCCCGTTCACGACCACGCCACCATTCGCCGGTGCTGCCACAAGTGTGACGGTTGTCGGGTCGATATTCGACTGGGCGTCGGTATGGTTGGCCAACACATTGATCGTGACCGGCTGATTCAGTGCAGTCGTCGCCGTATCGTTTCTGGCCATCGGCGCGGTATTGTTTTGTATCGTCAGTGTCACCGTCGCAGCTGCGCTGGTGGCCGGGCCATCCGTCACCTGATAGGTAAAACTGCGCGAACCGCTGAACGTCGCAGTCGGTGTGTAGATGAAATGGCCATCGGCAAACAAACTCAGCGAGCCTGCGGTTCCCAGGGAAATGATTCGTGGGGTAACGGCGGTCGCGCCGACCACGCTGAAGGCATCACCGTCGGCATCGCTATCGTTGCCGAGCACACCGGGTGCCGGAACTATCATCGGACTCGCACCGGAGTGCACCAGGGTCAGCGCGTCGGCAGCCGCGACTGGCGCGCGATTGACCTTGACGACTTGGGCGCAAGAAGCGCTATGACCGGCTGCATCGGTCGCTGTCCAGGTCACTGCGGTGATGCCTCCCGGGAAAGTCGCCGGTGCATTGTTGGTAATCGCCGGCGCAAGGCCGATCGAGTCGGATACATTGTTTGGACTACCGAGCACCACGGTCTGTCCCTGGTTTACCGTCACATTGGCCGGGCAGGTCAACGACGGCGCCGCCAAGTCCAGCTTGATGTTCACGGTCTGCGCCGCCGCGTTGTTCGAGTGATCGGTGGCCGTGCAGGTGAAAGTTTGCCCTGTGGTTTCCGTGGTCACTTGGCTCGTACCGCAGCCGGTCTTAGTCGGATTGGCATCGTTGTCGTCGGTCACCGTCCAGGTCACCGTGACGGGCGAATCCTTGTACCAGCCATTGGCGCCCACCGTGCCCGAGATGTTCGGGGTGATCACGGGTGGAGTGGTGTCAGCCGCGATGATGTTGAGGGTATAGGTTTGGCTGGCCGAGAAACCGTTATCGTCCATACCGGTGACTGTTACCCTGTTATAGGAGTTTTATCAGGTCGCTTTCCGCAAGAAGCTTTATCTCTCCGTGGACGAACTGCAGGCCAACCTGGATGCCTGGATCGACCACTATAACCAGAAGCGAACCCATCAGGGTAAGATGTGCTGCGGACGGACCCCGCTTCAAACTCTGTGTGCTGGAAAGGAGGTGTGGGACCAAAAAGTCAGTCAGTTGAATTTGATCTGATAAACAGGCGCACCCAAAACGGGTAACTGTCCGATCGGGTCGCGACTTCTATACATGATGGAACTGGGCCAGATACTAATGAAATGGACTCCACCCACCCATAAACGGCGTCATGATGCGCCAATCCTGCCGAGCGGTTCGGCAGGCAAACAGAGCGGGGGAGTCCGAGATGAATACTACAGCGAGCGTAATCGGTTTGGATATTGCCAAAAACGTCTTCGTTGCCGTTGGGCGCGACGTGCATGGCAAGGTGGTGTGGAAAAGAACGTTGGGGCGGGATGAAGTGTTGCCGGTATTCGCTAATCTGCCGTCGGTGCCGGTGGGGATCGAGGCGTGCGCCGGCTCCCATTATTGGGCGCGGCAGTTGAATGGGTTGGGGCATGAGGTGAAGTTGATCGCCGCCCAGCACACCCGGGCCTATGTGACAGGCAACAAGAACGACGCCAACGATGCCGCCGCGATTGCCGAGGCGCGTGCGCGTTCTGCCACGAAGTATGTGGCCGTCAACACGGCGGCGCAGCAGGATTTACAGATGCTGCATCGGGCCCGGCAGGCACTGCTGGAAGAAAAGAAGGCCATGGTGTGCCGAATTCGCGCCTTTGCGCACGAATACGGCAAGGTCTTCCCGGTGGGAGTGGCCAAGTTCCGGGCCGGTCTGACGCCATGGCTGACGCACGAGGGTAACGGTCTGTCGGCCATGGCCTTGGAAACCTTGCGCGATCTGGTCTCCCAACTGGACGACAAGGAAACGCGTCTGCAGCGCTACGATCAGCGACTGGTGGAAGCCACCCAGACCGATGCCAGAGCTAAACGGCTGCTGGCGGTGCCGGGGATCGGCAAAGTGACTGCGACAGCCTTGCTGGCAACGGTGGCCGATGCGAGCGATTTCAAGCAAGGCCGGGATTTGTCGGCCAATTTGGGACTCGTTCCGCGTGAGCACAGCAGCGGCGGCAAGCAACGCTTGTATGGCATCACCAAACGCGGTGATCGCTACCTGCGTACCCTGCTGATCCACGGCGCCCGCAGTGCCTTGCGCAGCGCCGACGGCAAGGAGGACCGAATATTACGCTGGGCGCTCAAACTGGCGGAACGACGGGGCACCAACGTGGCGGCAGTCGCCCTGGCCAACAAACTGGCACGGATCGCCTGGGCCATGCTGGCCCATGGGCGGGTCTATCAACCGAACTACCAGGCCGCCTGAGGCCGGGTCATCGGTGATCGACCCGGGTTTTAACGGTTAAACCACACACGAAGGTTGCGAAGGTCAAGAAAGAACGATGCCCCACAGGTCGAACCGGCGTCGGCTGAATCTGTCACGCGTAGAGGCCCATCGAGGCCGTCATCCTATCCAGATTCCGACGTGCGCATTGCATCCGGGCCAGAGCGATAGACCGCTCAACTCAAAGGCCGAATAGATACGCGCAATCTACCCAAAGGCTCATTCAATCTTTTCCTTGCAAATCGGGTGGAGTCCATAGATACGTATGATGGTGGTCGCTAGCTTACTCATTCGGGCAGTGTCGGTACCCTTCTTTGGCCTACGACCGAATACTTGCAAGTCGTGCCCGAAGCCGAATTTTCATCATCAAGACAGACACCCCAAAGGAGTTCAGCCATGTCCCGTACGATTTATGCGTTCTTGATAGGCATCGATGTCTATCCAGCCCCAATCCCCACGCTATCCGGCTGCGTCAACGACATCGAAGCGTTCGCGGTGTATCTCGGAGCGAGGGTCAATAAGGACAAGGCTGTCGCATTGCGCATCAAAACCCTGAAGAACGCCGAGGCAACTCGTGACGCAGTAATACAGGGTTTCCAAGAACATTTTGAGCCGGCGAGGACTGGGGATGTGGCACTTTTTTACTACAGTGGTCATGGCTCCCAAGAGCCAACGCCAGAAGAATTTTGGAGCATTGAACCCGATCATTTCGATGAGACCCTCGTCTGCTACGACAGCCGAAGCACAACTTGGGACTTAGCCGACAAGGAACTTGCAAAGTTGATAGACGAAGTCGCGGTTAGAGGACCCCATGTTTTAGCAATTCTCGACTGCTGCCACTCCGGATCGGGAACCCGTGACGCCAGCGAGGTGGTCCGGCGGGTGTCGACTGACCGCCGCCGCCGCCCCATTGAGTCATTCGTCCTGTCTGCGGACCAGATCCGGGCGACAGCGACACGAGGCAGTTTTGGACAAGCAGGCAAGGCGTGGAATATCCCGACGACCCAAGGGCGACACATCTTACTTGCCGCATGTGCCCCTGACCAGGAAGCCAAGGAGGTCACCGGCGACGGACAGCGCCGGGGAGCTTTCTCATTCCATTTAAGCGAAGCCTTGCGGAGTGCAAACGGCATTCCCACCTATCGGGATTTGTACGCCCGCGTAGGGGCACTCGTCGCGAGTCAGGTCCGAAACCAGTCTCCCCAACTCGAAGTGAACCACAGCGACGACCTCGACGCGGTGTTCCTCGACGGCGCGATTCAGCCCGCCCCCACCACCTATACGGTCAGTGTGGATCAGGAAGGTCACTGGAGCATAAATGCTGGGGCGGCGCACGGCATCCCTTCGGCCGCCCCGGACGATACAACGCGGCTGGCCCTGTTTCCATTCGATGCTCCGGCGGTAGAACTCGCGGATGTTTCCAAGGCGCTCGCGATGGCTAGGGTTGTTGACACTTTGCCCACTTCTAGCATCATCACACTCGACGGCAGCGCCGAACTGGACCCCACAACGACCTATAAGGCATTGATTCTGAGCCTTCCCGTCCCAGCGCTCACCTTTACCTTCGAGGGTGACTCCTCGTCTAGGGATTTGGTTCTACAGGCCCTCGCCACGGCTTCTCCGGAGAGAACGCCATCAAGTTTCGTCCGTATGGTGCGGCCTGACGAAACTCCCTCATTCCGGGTGACAGGCCAGGACGGAAAGTTCGTTATCACCATGCCAGAGGACAACCTCCCGCTGGTTAAAGAAATCGATGGAATTAACGAGACCGGCGCAGTTCTGGCGGTAAGGCGTCTAGAACACATGGCTCGTTGGAAGCAGATCGCGGCACTCAGGAACGCCGGCAGTTCGATTCAGCCCACCGACGTCAAGATCGCTGTGCTGGTGAATGGCGTTGAGGTTCCGGGAATGGAAATCCGTTTGGAATATCGGTTGGAGAATGGCAAGGAGGTTGCCCCGACGTTTGGGATACAAATTACCAATATGGGTACCCAGACGATCTACTGCGGCTTGCTGGACCTGACCCAACGGCATGGAGTCTTCGCCGAATTGTTCAGGACAGGCTGCGTCAAACTCGAACCTAACCAGACGGCCCATGCCTGCGACGGCAGACCAATCCCCGCCACCGTCCCCGACGAGGTGTGGAGGCAAGGTGCCGTCGAATACAAGGATCTACTCAAGCTCATCGTTTGCACCCGTGAGTTCGACGCCAGGCTTCTGAGACAACCCAACCTGGACATGCCGGGCACCCGGGGTCTGTCCGGGACCCGCAGCGGTGCCCTAGGTAGCAGTTTGAATCGCCTGTTGGCTAAGGTCCAGACCCGCGAATTGGGGAACGACAGCGGTATTACGGAGATCGCCGATTGGCAAGCCATGGATGTCTCGTTCACCACTGTCCGGCCGCATTTGACCGCAGCCTTGCCGGATGCTGGAAAGTCTGTGGTTCTAGTCGGTGGCGTAACAGTGGAAGGCCACCGCAGCCTCAAGGCCCAAGCCCGGCTGATGAGCACCCCGCTCTCGACCCGCGACTTGAACGGTCTCCGCCTCCCGCACCAGTTCTACGACGCCCCGGACCTCACCAGCCCGCTGAATTTCACCCCTGCGCGGGGATTCGATCCCGGCCTGAGCGTGCTAGATCTGACCGATGTAAGCAACATTGAGGCCGTGACCGCGGAATCGCCCTTGCGCCTCAGCGTTCCTGCCGCGCTGGCATGGAACGAACATGTGATCCCCATCGCATACGACGGCCGGTTCTTCATTCCCCTGGGTCGCATCGAGAAGAGGACCGAACAGAACACAGTCATCGCCATCGACCGGTTGCCGCCGCCGCTGGCGGATGGGCGTTCCCTCACCGGGGCCATCAAGATCTTCTTTCAGAAGATCGTCAGCCGCGTCGATGGACTGGATTTCCCTTTTCCCCGCCTCGCCGCCATTGACGTATCCACTGAGGTGATAGGCCCCACGGTCACTGCCCCCTCACAGGTCGGTCAGCGCGTCGCGGGTGCTCAGCGGATCGGGCTGTTCATTCACGGGATCATCGGCTCGACTGACACCATGGTGCCGGGCCTCCAACTCGGGAAGTTCGCCGACGGACGAACCCTCGTCGGGCTTTACGACGTTGTACTAACCTTCGACTACGAAAACCTGAACACTCCCATCGAGGAAAACGCGAGGCTTCTCAAGGCGAAGCTTGAAGCCGTCGGACTAGGTGCAGGCCACGGCAAAAAGCTCGATATCATCGCCCATTCCATGGGTGGCCTGGTTTCCCGCTGGTTCATTGAGCACGAAGGCGGCCAAGAGATCGTGAGCCGGCTTATCATGCTTGGGACCCCCAATGGCGGGTCACCTTGGCCCAAGGTGGTCGACTGGGCAACAGTGACTCTGGGAATAGGCCTCAATCAAATGGGGGCGATTCCCTGGACGACCGCGTTACTCGGCTGGCTCTCACGCCTAATCGAAAGTCCGACTGTCACCCTCGAACAGATGCAATCTGGTTCGGAACTGCTTGGCCAGTTGAAAGCCAGCGCTGATCTAGGCATCCCGTACTATCTGATCGCCGGGAACACTTCCATCATCCCGGCTGCAAGCCAAGGGGACGATGCGGAAAACACTAGTGCCTTAGGCTGTCTGCTCAAACGCCTGACTTCGCCAGACCTGCTCCATCATGTCGCTAATCCCTTCTTCTTCGGCCATCCTAACGATATAGCTGTTTCGATAGCCAGCATGGAGGACATTGCAACTGGTTGGAGACTGCGTGACATTTTTGTCGCTGCCTGCGACCACCTGAGCTACTTTCAGGCACCGGCAGGTCTAGTGGCTTTCGCGCAGGTTTTGGCCAAAGTGGATTAGGCCTGTCCTGATGGAGCAGGACAAATCGGGGCAGCCTGCCGACTTCTGGAATACTGGCGCTCGCCGATGTTACGTAATCGGCGCCGCCGCTTACCGACCGCCGATCAGTCCGTTGCAAACGCCCCCTGGTGACGCCGATGCAGTAGCCGACCTGTTGGAGGTAAGTCACGGCTACAAGACGCACCGTCTAACATCAGGGACTGTCGGCCTCGACGAGATTTTGGCCCTTTTGGAACGGATGAGAGCTGAAGTCGGTGCCGAAGATCGCGTCGTCTTTTATTTCGCCGGCCACGGGGTTCCGCCGGACATGGACAGTTCGAAGGCCGGCTACCTTCTGCCGGAAACGGCAAGCCGCGACGATCCCCGAACATTTCTATCAATGGATGACCTCTACGCTAGGCTACTGGAACTTCCGTGCCGGCATCTGCTGATCATCCTCGACTGCTGTTTTGCTGGGAGCTTCCGGTGGGCTCGCACCCAGCCCTCCCGCGAACTGGGCGGAATCCCCGAAAGACAGCTCTACCTCGAACGTTTTCATCGCTTTCTGGATCGCCGGGCATGGCAGCTGTTGACATCTGCTGGGGCTTCCGAATTAGCTGCAGATATCCTGTTCGGACAAAGGGAAACTGGCGCCGCGCATTCGCCGTTTGCCGCCGCCTTGCTCAAAGGATTGAGAGGCGACGCCGATTCCCGTGCCCGGGGTGGGCGGATTGTCCGCGATGGGGTAATCACCTTGCGTAAGCTGGTTGATTACTTGACAGACCAGATGATGTCGGTTTCCAACCGCCAGACGGTAGGTTACTACCCTTTAGAAAATCACGACGACGGCGAATACCTGTTCCTGGCTCCCGGCATCAACGCTGATTCCCTAACCCTTCGTTCGGTGCGCCCAGTTTTAAAAAAGCATAATCCGTATCCTGGGTTGAATGTCTATGACTTCTCGGGAAAGGGAACCAAGCCGCTTTATGGACGGGACGATGCGAGACGCGACTTGCTGTCATTTGTCGATGGCAACTCCCTTACCGTAATTACAGGGGCATCGGGGACAGGTAAGTCTAGCCTGATGCGGGCCGGGTTGATGCGCGATCTGGCGGCCCGATCCGACTGGTGCGTCATCCCGCCTTTTCGCCCTGGAAGGACACCGCTGGCAAATCTGGCCAATGCCTTGGTACTTGCGCCATTTCCGTTCCAAGGCACCCACTTATTGGCGCAGACCGATATCGGCGATGTCTCCGAGCGCCTGCGAGCCTGGCTTCAGGGACCGGGGAAGGGCAAACGACTGCTGCTGGGGGTCGATCAGTTTGAGGATCTGCTCACCCAGGCGGTAAGCGAGGAGGAAGAGACAGAATTTTGCCAGATCATTTGGCAGGCCGCGCAGGTACTGGGCGTCCACCTCGTGCTGACGATCCGCTCGGATTACGAGCGGCGTTTCGGCCCGGACCCCGGAGCCGAGCATTCTGCATCCCCATTTGCCAACTCCTGGGTACTGGCGCGTTTTCCCATCCCAGCGATGAGCGACGCAGAACTTCGCGAAATCATTCGCGGACCAGCCAACGAGCGTGCGGTCGCCGTCGAGCAGGTGGTCGTGGATCTTCTTGTTCGCGAGGCGAGAGGGCAGCCATGGCGGCTGCCGCTGTTGGCAGCCACCCTGGAGCAACTCTACGACACTTGCATCGAATGCCTGGACGTGGCGAGCCCTGTCGAATGGCTGATTACCGAAAAAAATTACGAGGCCGTCGGAGGCGTCGAAAAGGGGGTGGTGAACCGAGTCGAGCGGCTTCACCTCGATTTGTCCAGACACGGGGTCGACTTTACTCCCACGCTCCGCCGGGTGCTACTGCGCATGGTCACTCAGGAAGGTTTGAGGATCAGCAAGCGACAGGTGCCAAAATCCGAATTTGTTTTCGATCCGGAGACCGCAGCTGGCAGTCAGGAGAACTTGCGAGTGGCCGAAGTCTTGCACCGCTTGGATACCGACTGGTTGATCGTAACGGACAGCCGGCCGACCCGAAACGGGGAAAACGAGGAAGTGGTTGAACTGATCCATGATGCTATTGTGCAGGAATGGACTCTTTTCACTCGGTGGATAGATCAAAGCAACCGAAGCATGCCGCTTTCCGTGCGGCGTCAACTCACTCAAGAAGCGGCCCGCTGGAAGCCAACAACCGGTAACGCTCATAAACATCATAGCTGGGCTAATAGCCCGGACCTGCCTCTCGCCGAGCGGGAACTCGACCACGATCCATTAGCTTTCAATGGTGCGGAAACCCGGTTTATTTCGGTTAGCCGACGCCAGCGAGACGTTTCGGGCCGAAGAACTAAGGCTCGCTTCGCCTTGGCACTCCTGACGATTGCGATGTTTGCGGCGGCTGCGGTATTTGCCTTCAAACAGGCGGAATTGCGTGAGGCCGAAGCGGAATCCCGGCGACTGGCCGCGGAAGCCGAGATGATCGGGTCAACCCAGCCCAATATTGCCGCTTTGCTGAGTATCCAGGCCACTCGCCTGCAAGCCACTAGTCAAGCCCAGGCGGCCGTGTTGCGAACGGCAATAAGTGAACCCCGGCTGCTTTATTCTTTGCCTGGCCAGAAAAGCCACGTAGAGCACCTGGCCTTCAGCCCCGACGGCTCTCTGCTGGCCGCAGCAAATAACAGCGAGGAACAAAATTCGGGGCGGCTGGTGGTTTGGGATGTTCGCTCGGGGCGAGTATTGAAGATTCACTCATACCATTTTCGACAGGTGATGGGGCTGGCCGTACGCCCGGACTCCCGCCATGTCGCAGTGAGTTTTGCCGACGGGACGGTGCGTCTCCTAGATTTGGAGACGGGGCAGTACCAAGACCTCCAGCCCTTCTCTAAGGGAATCGACTTTGATAGCGGCCTGATGTTTAGTTCGGACGGACAAACCCTACTGGCCCATAACGGTCGGCAGGTTTGGGGGCTCCAAATCGCCACAGGGAAGCAAACCATCCACAATTTGCAAGGTTACGAGCAGGAGACGTCGGTAAAGCTGGTGGTGCACCCCGGCGGTAATCTTGTGTATGCGGGTGGTCGCGACGGCCGGCTCATACGGCACGATCTGGCCACGGACTCTAGATGGCAGATCTCTGGGCGCGGCCCGGCGGTAACGGCTATTACCCTTGACCCGGCTTCCGGGCGGTTAGCCATCGGCCGAAAAACTGGGCAGATCACGGTCTACGAGCCAACCTCTAATCACACAATAGTTTTCCGGCAAGCCGACGGACACTCCGTCCAGACGCTACGGTTTGCGCAGGGGAAAGGAACGCTGGCGGCTGAACTGGCGAGCGACGAATCGGCGCCAAAGCTAGCGATATGGCGGGCTGGCGGCGTCCGCCCGGTTACCATTGACGCCCCTCGAGTTCTGTACGATTTTGCCCTCGACCGGGACGGCCAATACATGGCTGTAGGTGGCATTGACAGCTATCTCCGCGTCCACCAAACCCCTGATGGACATCAATTCGGCAACCCATTTCCCGGGCACAGCCAAAGAGTGTATAGGGTGGCGTTCTCGCCGGCAGAGCCAGCTATCCTCGCAACCAGCGGAGATGACGGAATGGTGAATCTGTGGGAGATAACGAGATTATCGCAGTTCTCTGAACTAGTGACTTCAAGTACTAAACTGCCTGCGTCGGTGGAAGGATTAGCCTTTTCTCCTGTGGATGATGCGTTTGCCGGCGGCGGCAGCGAAGGCATGTTATTCATCCGACCATCAGCGCAGCAGACGTCTACTGTATGGAAAGCACCGGATCAGAATCAGATCTTTCGCCAAATCGTGTTTTCGGCCGACGGCCACATTCTGGCCGCCGGAGGAGAATCTGACGGATTAGTCTTACTGGACCCCCGTACCAATAGAGGACCGCAGTTCGTTCCCTTGAAAGGAAATATCAAGTCCATGGCCTTTTCGAACAATGGGGCGACTATCCGCACAATTAATACCTCTAGCGAGTTGCGGACCGTGCGTGTGTCGGATGGGAAACCATTGGCGGAAATCAAGCTAATGGGTGAAGACGATACCGACCACGCGTCACTCAGCGTCGCCACTTTCCGGAGCGACGGCAGTGAAGTCGCCCTAGGATACATGAACGGCGAAGTATTAATTAGCGGACTGGATGGCAGAACACCACGCGCCCTGCTGAAGGACTCAAAGCTGGTCTCGGCATTGGCCTATTCCCCCGATGGCACGACGCTTGCCTCCGCACACGAGAATATCGTCCGTTTATTCGACGTGCGAACGGAAAAGCTCCTGGCCATTCTGCTGAATAATCACCGCTCATCCGTAGTTGCGTTAGCGATTTCCTCATCCGGAAAGCAACTAGCCGCAGGCTGCGTCGACGGAACCGTACTCTTGTACGACCTGCCATCACGGCAGCAATTGGGCACTTTCTTGGCCCACAAAGATGCGGTGTTCGCTTTGGCTTTCCATCCGCGAGAAGATCGACTGCTGTCTGGGGGGCGCGACAAGACTGCGTTCCTTTGGAAGCTGGACTTTCCGAACCTTTTAAGGCGGGCCCGAGGAATTGCGGGGCGGAACCTGTCTGCCGCCGAATGGGAGGAATACGTCGGGGCAAGTACACCGTATCAGCGGACGTTCGACGACTTCTCGGATGGGGAAGGCGTCTCGCCAGATATGAAACACAGTCCCTACCTAAGCGGGCAACGGATCGTATTCGCCTGCATGGTTGCCTGGGTCCCCCTAACACTCAGCATTCCATGGCTCGCCATTAGACAAGCAGTTGGGCATCGGATTCGTTTCTACATTTATTTGACTGCTATGGCCTTCCTGCTAGCAGGGATCCTGCTACCTCATGAAATTATCCCCGGAATAACACCCCTCTGGCTTGATCGGACCCTTCGCCTCGTTTCGATCGGCGCTCTTTCGATCCTGTTGATTTGGTTGCAGCGATTCCTGGATTTAAGTCCCCGCTGGGCGGAGCATTCGAAATTATCGGACGCACCATAATCGCGGAGGGCCGCGAATTCGCGATTCGCCGATAGGAGTATAGCGTCAGCGCCCGCAGACTCACTAACCGGCAGCCATTCGGGACGATCCTTTAGGAGCTAATGCGATCGAAGCCTAAGGCCCCGGGCTAGGGAGCTTCTCAAACCTTTTTCGAGTGCAACCGGGTCCCTACCAGTGGCACCAAAGTCCGCTGTCCCGCATCTGTTTCATTTCTCGGCGAATGGAAAACCGGTCATTTTGGAGCGTCGGCTTTCCGGGGACTGTCAGTGTCGGCAACGACCAAAATATTGGAAAATAATCAAATGGGTAAATTTTGAAAAAATACCAGACTCTACCCAGGATACACAAATCAAAGATCAAGATGGTCTCCTGGTGACGTATATTTTCCCATGAACGCTAATACTTACTAGCCATTGATTAGCGATCATTTAATTCAACCCTTTGTTGCATTACTCTTACAATTTGCCCGAATGGCCCACGTTTTTGGCATTTCGGGCGAGAAAGTACTGCGAAAGATCACGACCCTTCTTAAAATCCATTTTTCGAGCGTAATCGCCATGACTATTTTATATCAATTAGTCTGAGCACCTTGATACGCAAGACCTATATGCCTCCTCCGCATTAGCGGAGCATGTCTGTTGATTTTGTTGCTTAGCACATGCCGCTAAATCTAAATTAAGCTGTTGCGCACAAAGCCTATCATTGTCGTCGCAGTTTGCGTATGCAAGCGTGACGATGGCGAATGAGATTACCATGATATTTAATATCTGCTTGCGCATATTCATCTCCAATTGATTTCAAATATAATGCAAAAATAACCTGAGTGTCGCCATTTTTTGCGAAACCTGAAATGGGGTCCATCCGATTTCAGGAGCAAAAATTTGGCGACAACCGTGCATTCGGCTGCCCGCGTTCATCCTGCGTCCGCCCCGTCTACGCACTCCGTTTCGCTGCGCAGCTCCGACAGAGCTCCCGCAAATGACTTGACGCCGTATCGGATGCCTTATGTCTTGTCTCCGCGCTCCCTATCGGTCACACTCCGACAAAACATCCGGCTCTACGGCTCCGCGGGGGGCGTCGTACACCGCTCGGACGCTGCCGCATCCTCGCTTCCTATACTCCTTCAATGCTTGGCTACCGCACTAGGTAAGCATATGGTTCCTTATATTACGCGATCTAGCTGAACGTGTCGCTCAATTCAACAATATCCTGGTTCATGGATGTGCATCCTCATCGTTTCAGAATAATGGTGGGATGACTGTCGGCTCTTTGAGTTCTACCGACATTCCGGTGTCTGATCGGCAACCTGTCCTATGTCTAACGAGGCTCCGCCTCAGACCGACGAGGCATGGGGGCGGGCTCCGCGGTGCCGGTGTGGTAGGGTAACCATGCCGGCGTTGGATCGCCGTGCGATCGGACCTTGGAGGTCAAATGAAAGCCAGCGGAGCCCGTCGCCATGATCACTCAAAACGTCGCCGAAATCATCCGTCACCACGTCACTCTGGAAGTGGAAGGCATCGACCGGATGTATCTCAATGCCTACGTGCCCGGTCTGCAGACGGAAGGGGGATTCGTCCACTTCGTTCGCGACCACATGGGGTACCCGATTGCCTCCACGGCGGTGGTGG